>JGI994J12354_10003102_pt1 | contig 15737 bp, 11 predicted proteins | sample IntmicLarv3ML3BL_FD_12354 | JGI IMG/M metagenome (IMG submission 12354)
CAACCTAACATGGAGGCGCTGAAAAAGGGCCTGTGCAACCTGACCCGCCACATCCGCAACCTGCGCGAGATTTACGGACTGCCCGTGGTCGTGGCCATCAACGCCTTTGCCGGGGAGTCGACAGAGGAGTTTGACGTCGTGGCCGCCGCCGCGCGCGAGGCCGGGGCTGCTGTCGCCGCCTCCCACGTGCATGCCAAGGGCGGCGAGGGTGGCCTGGAGCTGGCCGACGCTGTGTTGGCAGCGTTGGAGAGCGGCGAGACAAAGCCGCAGTATTGTTATGACCAAGAGTCCTCGGCGCTGGAAAAGATGCGTGCCATCGCCCAACGGGTGTACGGTGCGGCCGACGTCGCGCTGGCCCCCGCAGCGGCGCAGGACATCGCCATGTACGAAAGCTGGGGCTACGGCAACTTGCCCATTTGCATGGCCAAGACCCAATACTCCTTCTCCGACGACGCCAAGGCAATCGGTGCGCCGTCGGGCTTCACGTTGACGGTGCGGCGGGTGCGCCTGGCCGCGGGCGCGGGATTTTTGGTGGCCCTGACAGGCGACATCGTGACCATGCCGGGCTTGGCCAAAGTGCCCTCGGCCAATAACATCACGTTAGATGACGAGGGCAACATCACGGGGCTCTTCTAAATCTTTATCAGGAGACCACACCATGGAAAAGCTGGCCATCCTGGGCGGCGAGGCCGTCCTACGCGACGCGCCCCCCGCCGGGCTGTTTGACTGGCCCATCTTTACCCACGAGGACGAGGCGGCCGTGTTGGATGTGCTGCGCACCAACCGCATGTCGGGCACGGACATCACCCAAGCCTTCGAGGCCGAGTTCGCCGCCTGGGTGGGGTGTGCGCACGCCATCGGCTATTGCAACGGCACGCTGTCGTTGCAGGCCGCCATGTACGCGGCGGGCCTGGGGCCGGGCGACGAGTTAATCGCGCCCTCGAAAACTTATTGGGCCAGTGTCACCGGGGCCATGAATCTGGGGGCGACCGTGGTGTTTGCCGACATCGATCCCAACACGCTGTGCCTGTCCGCCGCCGACATCGAGCGGGTGGTGGGGCCGCGCAGCAAGGCCGTGATGGTGGTGCACTATCTGGGGCACCCCGCCGACATGGATGCCATCATGGCAGTGGCAGCCAAGCACAAGTTGATCGTCATCGAAGACTTTTCGCACGCACAGGGCGGGTTTTACAAGGGGCGGCGCATCGGCTCCATCGGGCACATCGGCGCGACCTCGCTCATGGCGGGCAAGTCCTTTGCCGTGGGCGAGATGGGCATGTTGGTCACCGACGACAAGGCCTTGTATGACCGCGCCGTCGCCTATTGCCACTACGAGCGCAACAACTCCAAATTCATCACGGCGCCCGGAATGGACAAGTATTTTGGTTTGCCCGTCGGTGGCATGAAGGGCCGGGTCAATCAGATGGCCAGCGCCATCGGACGGGTGCAGCTGAAGTATTATGACGAGCGCACTGCCGACATCCGCGCGGCGATGAACGCCTTTTGGGATGCGCTCGAGGGTGTGCCGGGCTTACAGGCCCACCGCGTGACCGAGGCGGGATCGGACATGGGCGGGTGGTATGCGCCCCATGGCATTTATCACGCCGATCAATTGCATGGCGTGTCCTGTGTGCTTTTTTGCGCGGCGGTGCGGGCCGAGGGGTACGCCGAGTGTTACCCCGGCGGCAACGCGCCCCTGCACACCCACCCACTGTTCTGCGACCCGCCCGCCGGGCCCAATCGCCTGACCAACGCCACGCGCGATGTCGCGGCACTCGACGCGCACTTGCCCGTGACCATGGGTGTGGATGTCTTTTCGATTCCGTGGCTCAAAAAAACCTTGCCTGAGGTTGCCGATTACGCCGCGGCTTATGCCAAGGTCGCCCGCAACGCCGAACAGCTGGTGCCCTTTATCGGGCAATCCGCCGATCAGGACGACGCCGGGCGGTGGTACTTTTTCGTGGACAAAGATTGATGAAACACCTTTACATCGACGCCAACGCCGTGATCGGGCGGCCCAACATCCCCCANCCCCTGGCCCCGACATCACTCGAGGAATTATTGGCCGACTTGGATCGCGCCGACACGGCGGCGGCCATCGTCTGCCGCGCCGAGGCGACGGCCTGTTATTATGGCAAGGCCAACGAGGATTTGTTGGTGCAGGCGGGACCTAGGATCTTCCCCATCATCACCCTGCCCGCCGCCGCGGCGCGAGAGCTGGGGCGGACATTTGACGATTTATTGGGCGAGGCCAAGCGGCGGGGCGCAGTGGGCGTCAAGCTGGCGCCCTCGGCCTTTGGTGAGCCCCTGTTGCCGCGCTTGTACGCGCCGCTTTGCCGGGCCATGCTGCGGACAGGGTTGCCTGCGGTGGTCTCCATCGCGCACGTGGATTTGGCCGCCCTGGATGCTTTTTGCGCGGCCTTTCCTGATCTGCCCCTATTGCTGACCGACGCGAGCTGGGGTGCGGCACGGGCGGTTTGGGGACTGATGGAAGCCCACGCCAACATGCACGTCGAGTGCTCATCTTTTCATTGTAATGAAATCGCCGCCCTGCTGCACGAGGCGGGTTTGGGCGAACGATTGATGTTTGGCTCGGGATGGCCCAACCGCGAGCCCGCACCCGTCAAGGCCCTGATCGCCTATGCTGATGTGCCCGATTGCGTCAAAGAGGCCATCGCCTACGGCAACGCCTGTCGGTTTTTTGGAATTTCGACGGGGGATTTGGTTTCCTCAGATTGGCGGCCCGTGGATGAATACGATCGCGCCGTGCACGACGGGTTGCCCCTGCCCGTTCCCGCCCTGGATGCCCACGGGCACATGGTGGCCGATGGCGGTGTGGGGTTCAGTTATGTGGCGATTCTGCGGGGCGAGGCCGCGGGCATGGCGGCGGCGATGGATCGGCTGGGTATTGCGATGACCGTCGTCTCTCCCTGGGAGGGGTTGTCCTCCGACGCCGTAGGGGCCAACGCCACCTCGCTGGCCGCTGCAAACAACCACCCGGGGCGCTTCCTGGGCTATGGTTGTTACAACCCCAACTATCCCGATACGTTGGACGCCTGCATCGCGGCGCTGGACGAGCTCTGCATCGTGGGCATCAAACCCTATTGGATCTGGAGTGGACACGACGCCGACAGCCCGGGGTATGCCCCGTGGTTCGAGGCCGCGGCGGCGCGCAACATGCTGTGCCTGTGGCATTGCGACGACGCCGAGCACGCCAAACAAGCGGTGTGGCTGGCCAAGAAATACCCCGGCTTGCAAATTTTGCTGGCGCATTCAGGCCGTTCCTATCGTGTGGCCGAGCACAACCTGGCAGCGGCGCGGCAGGCCCCAAACATCCACCTGGAGATTACCTTCACCTCCATTGCCTACGGCGTGCTGGAGCACTTGGTGCGCGGCATCGGCGCCGAACGTGTGCTCTTTGGTACCGACGCCCCCATGCGCGACCCCGCCCCCCAAGTAGCCTGGGTGGCACAAGCCAAGGGGTTGAGTGTAGCGGAGAAAAAGCTGGTGTTTGGCGAGAATTTGGAGCGGTTGCTGGAGGCTGTACAACATTTCTCGGGTGGAAGGGGATAGCTGGCCTCGGTTCGTCGGGATGTTGATTCACAATATTGTTTGAAAATTACAATAACGCTTATTGGAGTTTGGTATCAGAAGTATCAGCGATGTCGATGACAACAAGAGAATAGGATGATTTATGATAAGCCACTTCTACCGATTCGTTTTCCCGCACGATGTCATATATTCTTGAGGAACGTAATAATCTGCACTGTCGATGGTCAGAACGTAATAATTTTCCACTTGATAGTTTAATTTCCATAAGTAACCATTATTGGTGGCAGAAAAAAGCCTTGAGCGATTGTCAAAGAGCTTTTTGCTGTGGCATCTATATCTACCACTTGTTCGGGAAGTCGTGCTAGGAAAAGATGCGGCAGAATCTACCTGTGCGCATCACTCCAAAACCAATTCACCCGGAGGAAATAAATAAGGGGCAGGGAGAGCCCGCTTATTTGCAATCGAAGCCAGCACGCGCCGCCTTCCCCAAAGGGGAGAGCGGGGTTTACCGCTGGAAGCGGTGGTAGAAAAAGATATGAATCATTATGTTTTACACAGAAAAGAATGCCCTGAGCGAGGAGATAGATTTATATCATATTATCAACTATAATAGCCCAACTTCCAGCATGATCGGCTTCCCGCCAAGAACCCCACACCGGTCCGCAATTTCTTTATAGTTAACAGCGTAAAGGCGGCTCTGATATTTGATGTGCTTGAATTTTTTCGCTGTGCACATCAAGGGATGATTTTCAAAAAGCCCCAGCAAAATAAAATCATATTGCCTTGATTCATGCAAAACAAGCTGCAAGAATAACCTGGCTATATGTTGATTTTCTTGTGGGACAATAAGCGCCGCGATGCTGGCGTAATTGGCGGGGCGCCCGGCCTTGGGCATGGTCGGATAACCGAACCAGCCTGTCGGAACATGCGAAAGAGGCTTATAAATGCCGCCGTACCCGGAAATCACATATTGCTTATAGCTCTGCTGATTCCAGATTGCGCAGGCGGCCAGGATTTCGCCATCCGGCGATTTCAGGCAATAGAAATCATCATCCGCGAGCCCGTACATCCTTTCGTTTGCGGGTGCCAGCTGATAATTCGGCAGGTGCTTTTGATAAAACGCGGCGACGTCGCCGGAGTGTCCTCGCTCAAAGCGGTATCCTTTTGTGTTTGTTTTTTTGCCCTTGCCTAAACAAAACACGGTATAGTCGCCGAGATAAGTGTATGCAGGCATTCCCTTGCGCCGTTTTTCCAGAAGCTTTATGGCGATTTCGTTGCTTTTGAGTATTGTGGTGTAATAAAACGGCTCATATTTTGCGGTCTGTTCGCCAATCAGCTGATACGCTGGCACAATGCAAGTCAGGCGTCGCTGATGGCTGCGCAAAATTTTCAGCCCCGTCAGATAGGCTGTGTTTTGCAAGGTGCCGTTGATATATTCCTTTCGTATTACACAGCCGCCCGTCCCCAAGATTTCACCACTGGCAATATCTTTTACAATGGGCAGTACAATGTGTTCGCCTTCGTTTTGAAAGGATTGATAAAATGAATTTTACGGATATGCCGCCCTTGAAATCGCCGTCGTCAAAGACTTTTTTGATGCCCGGCGCATCATCGGGCGATGCAAGCGTCAGTTCCCAGCTTTTACTTCGGCCATTCATCTAAATGTCCTCCTAGCGGCACATTCATTTTTTGGTCGATTTCTTCGCCAAGACGCAAATTCATCGCCCAAAACAGCGACCATATGATGGGGCTGTTGCGCTTCATGGATGCTAATCCACGTTTTAATACAACCGAAAATCCAGCAAAGGCGCGCCGTGTGTCCCTGCACAGAGCGCTCATGCGTTCAGGCTCCATTTTAGCGGGGGTAAACGCCAACTCTCCGTATCTGTAATTGCGCTCAAGCCACCATTTGTCATACAACAATCGGTTTTCGGCCCTTAAACGATCATATGTGGACGTGCCGGGGAACGGCAGCAGGTGATTAAATGCCGCCGTGTAAAAGTTGTGTTTTTTCGCGAATTTCAGTGCGTCTGAAAAGGTTTGCTCGTCGTCGCCGTCGAAACCAAACACAAAGGTGGCGTAAATGCCGATTCCCGCCCTGTGAATATTGCGCACCAGCTCGTCCCGTTCGCCAAGTGCGCTTTCCCATGATTTATTCATTTGCGTCAAGCTTTGTTCGTTCAGCGATTCAAAACCTATCAAAATCAGCTCACAGCCGCTTTGCTTCATTGCGCGGAGCAGCTGCGCGTCTTTGGCGATGGCGAGCGTTCCCTGCCCAGCCCACTTGATTTTCAGGGGCTTCATTTTTTCAAACAGCCCCATTGCGTGCTCACGGTTTCCTGTCAGATTGTCATCAACAAGGAAATGGTATTTATGCTTTGATTGTTTCAGTTCTGAGAGTATATCCTCATGCGGGCGCGGGATGTAACGGCGGCAATAATACGCTGAAATTGAGCAAAATTCGCAGTTGTGTCCACAGCCACGGCCTGTTTCAACCAAGGTGATCGGCAAGTATTTTTTATCCTCGTATATGCTTCGCTCGGGATGAATGCGTTTATATCCTACCGCACCGTCATAGCGAGGCTTTAATGTGCCGTTTTCACAGTCGTCAAGCACTTGCGCCCAGACGGTTTCAGCGTTGCCGGTGATCACGCTGTCCCCATGCGCCATCGCTTCATCCGGGCATAATGTGGCGTGATAACCGCCGAAAATCACGGTTTTCCCCCGCGCCTTGAATTTAGCAGCAATGTCATAACCGCGCAAGGCGGTATAGGTTTCCAAGGTAATGGCGACGATATCCGTCTTGGTATCGTAGTCTATCAATTCAATGCGGTCGTCGAAAAATTCCGTTTCAAAGTGTGCGGGCGTAAGCGCTTTTAACATCGCGATGGTCAGCGGTTCCATTTTCCATGTGCCGATATATTGCTGGCCCTGCTTTTTTCCGATAGCAGGCAAAATAAACGTGATTTTCATATGCCTAAACACCTCGCGGCAGTCTTTTGTACAACTTCCGGAGAGAGAGGTTGAACAAAAGCGGGAAAAGCAGATTGGTTTTTGCCCCAATAATCCTTCTGAAAATAGATGAAAGTGTGTGTATTTTCTTCGCCGAATCATATCTGCCCAGCTGCAAGGTCTCGATTGACATGTTTTGGGGCTCGAACACAACGGTTTGGAAGTCATATTTTGCCCAATCCTCGTGCAACAGGCGTCCGTCGCGTTTGAATTGTGTGTAAAAACTTGTGCCTGGAAGCGGAGTCAAGATGGAAAACATCGCATACTCCAAGTGATTTTGATGGATAAAGGATAACGTGTCCTCAAAAACAGATGCATCATCCGTATCAAATCCGAAAATAAACAATCCGAATACAGCAATTTTATGTTTGTGGATCAAGGCAATCGCCTTTTTATAGTCCTGTGCTAATCCCATGTTTTTGTTAGCGGCAACAAGAGAACCTTCGGACACGGATTCCAGCCCGATGGCAAGCGCTTTGCAGCCGCTTTGACGGGCAAGCATCAAAAGCTCTTCGTCCTTTGCGATGCTGATTGAACACTGACTGCCCCAACGAATCTTCAAGGGGATCAGCGCTCTGAATAAGGTTTTGGCATATTCAGGATTGCCGCAGATATTGTCGTCTGAGAAAAACACAAAATTCCATTTCAGCTGCCCTGATTTTTTCAGCGCCTTTATTTCGTTGACAATGTCATCAATCGGACGCAACCGATATGTTTCCCCGAAAAATTTAATCACCGTGCAAAAGCTGCAATGAAAAGGACAGCCCCGTGTCGTTTGAATAAAGTTTTTGAGCATTCCTTTTTTGTCGCGGACCACGCTGCGGTCAGGCCACGGAACCTGCGAAAAATCAACCAGCCTGTCCGCCTTATACACCGGCTTTAGGATGTTGTTTTGTGCGTCAATCAGCATTTGGGGCCAGACCAACTCGCCCTCCCCCACACAGACGGCATCGCAATGTTCCAGCGCTTCGTCAGGGCGTGCGGAGGGGTGGAATCCACCCATAACCACCAGCTTGCCCCTGCGACGGAACTCATCGGCAATTTTATAAGCGCGTGGGGATTGCGTGGTCATGGCGGTAATACCCACCAAATCGGCAGGATAGTCAAAATCCACCTTTTCGCCGATGGTTTCATCCACGACTTTTATGTTGTGCTCTTGCGGGGTGAGCGCCGCCAAAAGCTGCAACCCGCTGGTGGAAAACATGATGGGATATGGAACCTTAAACCCTTTTGGCGATTTGTGAAATTTGCTTTCAAGATCCGGCGCAATCAAATAAATGTTCATCTAAAGTCTCCTATGTCGCTGTTGTCGCACATGACGTCTCTGGTAAATTTTTTGAATTTTTCAGCGTAGCCGCGATACCCAAAATTCAGCGGAACAGACAACCACGCATCGCGGTGGAAGGGCGCGAGCCGCTTGGCGATACTGCGCAGCTTGTAGGTTTCTTTCCATGCCCATGCCGTTCCTTCTTCAAGCTGCTCCGGCGTCATGAGCAAAGGCTTGAATACACAGTGCTCTACATCGTACATCGCCCAGTTGCGCTCGATGATTCTGCCCTCGGCCTCGAGTTGTCTGTAATATTCTGTTCCGGGGAAGGGCGTTAGAATTGAATAGCGCGGCAGGTCTATTTTTGCCTTCTGTACCATCTCAACGGTTCGCTCAAAGACGGAGGAATCCTCGTTATCCGCGCCGAACGCGAAACATCCCTGCACCAAAATACCTGCATGATGCAACCGTTTTACCAACTCTGCATATTCACTGACCTTGTTTACGCCCTTGCTGACATACTGCTGCGATTCCTGATTGACCGACTCAAAACCGATGAGAAGTCCCTTGCATCCACTTTTTCGGAACACGGCAATCAATTCGTCGTCGATTCCGACGGAAGATGTAGCAAGACCCAACCAAGTTTTTTTCAGCGGGATCAATGCGGAAAAAAGCTTGACGGCGTGTTCCCGGTTGGCGATGAGGTTGACGTCAGGGAAGAGAACGACCTTGCAGTCAAGCGCTTCGATTTCTGCGACAACTTCATTGATGGGCCGTGTATAAACCGTTTTCCCGAATGCGGCGGGATATGCGCAAAAGGTACAGGGGAGAGAACATCCGCGAACGGCTTCCAAGGTGTTCATCGTAATGTAGCGCTTCTTATTTAACAGATCTCTGCGCGGCGTGGGACGTCCGGCTATGGAAAAATCACAGCCTTGCGTGTATAAAGGCTTTAATTCACCCATGGCAAAATCCAGTAATAACCGCGGGAATGTCTGCTCGGCAAATCCGGTTACGACGCTGTCGGCATGCGCGGCGGCTTCGTTGGGCATCATCGTGGGATGAACGCCGCCAAGAACCACGGGAATGCCTCTTCGCCGGAAGTGGTCAGCATAAGCATAACATCGGGGTGCGGTGCCGGTGATGCAGGTGATACAGATAATATCGGCTTCCAAGTCAAGCGGAATCGTCCCTGCCGTTTCGTCATAAATCACCGCTTGCGCGCCAAGTCCCGGCGGGATCAACGCGGCCAAGGTTGTCAAGGTCAGCGGCGCATAATGCAACGACTTGCCGAAGCTGCCGCCCCACCTGTGCATCGCGCCCGCCGGAGCAAGAAAAGCTATTTTCATAGATCAACCTCCTACAGAAACGAGGAAATCGCCATCAATAGGTACATGAGCATAACGGCGTATATGAGCAGTTTGTTTTTACCGATTCTTCCAAGCAGAATTTCGCGATGTGACGCCGCGCGAATCGAATTGTTATAGGCGGGTACTACCATCAGTGCAACAATTACTGCCGTCGCGCCTCCGGCGATTTGCATCAAATCAAGAAAACCTGATATTGGCAGTATTGCCACGACAAAGCACGGCAGGGTTCCCACAAGCCACGGCAGCCTGTGCTTTATCCCGAAAAAGGCCCCAGTCATATCGCAAAGCTGCAATGATATGGACCAAAAGGTTCCGAGCATTGCTAGGAAAACAAACAAAGACCCCAAAACATTGACCGCAGGCCCCAGCGCCTTTGTCCATCCGACGACCGCTACTTCCGTCACGGACTCGGAGCAGAATAACACACAAACCGTTATTGTTACAGTGACAATCAAATTAATTGCCAGACCGAGAATCACCGACAAAACCAGCTTTTTTCGAGAGTGAGAAAGCCCTGACGCCGCTTGCGGGACAGCGAACAGAGAAGACAGACTGAACATAATCATGCCGTAAACGGCAAGCATCGGAACCGGCGCGGGGCTGGCAGGCGCAATTGCGCCCGGCTTGATAAAAGACAAAACAGCCATAATTCCCAGAAATAAGAACATCATGGCCAGCGTAACAACTTCGTTTACCGCAATTTTTTTGAGACCTAAAAAAACGACGACGGCGGCGAGGATAAAAAAGGTGATCTTCCCGACAATCAAGGGAACACTTAAAAGCTGGGACAAAATTTCACCCGAGCCCGTGATATATGCTGCGAGATTACAAATCAATGTAACTGCCATCAATATGTAAAATCCTATTTGAAGAGGCTTTTTACCCCGAAACAGATGCTTTGTAAACACGGTCAGCAGCTCGCCGGAATAATCGGTGCGCACCGACAATTCCGCGACCATAATATGAAGAACCAGCGTGACGGCATAGGCGATTACCGCGATAATGATGGTTGAAACCAAACCCGCTTTTTGCGCCAAATAGGGCACCGCCATGACGCCTCCGCCGATTCCGGCACCCGCGACAAGACACGTGGCTTCCAGTGTCGAGAGTTTTTTTCGCATGTTATACCAACCCCCGCAATCTGCGCGCATAGATTTTAAATCCGATATTTGTGATAAGCGCCGTACCTTTTCTCTGTGGCGTAAAGCGCATCCGGACCAAAATCTTTCCGTACGTATAGGTATCTTTCCATACCTTTAAGTGTTCCGCTTCCAGCTCTGCCGCCGTCATGTTTCGAGGTTTAAAAACGCAATGCACACTATCGTATTTGCTCCAGTCTTTATGCCTTATCCTGCCTTGTGCTTCAAGCTGTTTGAACATTTGCGTTGCGGGATACGGTGTCAAAATCGCATACCTTGGCACGTCGATTTTTGTTTGCGCAATCAAATCTGGCAGCTCGCGTATAGACGCTTTGGTATCTCCGTCAAACCCGAGCATAAAAGTTCCCAGCACAGCAATGCCGTGCTCGTGCAGTTCGCCGACAATTCGGCTGTATTCCTCGACCTTATTTTTATACTTGCCCATGCTTTTCAAATCATCGTCGTGATAGGTCTCAAAGCCGAGCAATGTGCCGACACAGCCGCTTTTTGACATGCTTGCAAGCAATTCTTTATCGTCTGCGACATCAAGCGTCGCAAGCCCCGCCCATTTTATTTTCAGCGGAATCATGGCTTCAAAAAGTTCCTTGGCGTACGCCCTGTTCGAAAGGGGACTGGGATCTAAAAAGAGATATTCCTTAGCGCCGAGCAGCTTTATTTCATCAATGACGCTGCTGACAGGGCGGCGCGCGGAATTTCCCCAAAAAGAATGAATGACACAGTATTTACAAGAATTACCGCAGCCGTAATCTGCCACGATGGTAGGTTGTTTTAAGTATCCGGTCTTGGGCATCAAGTCGCGCCTTGGAATCGGCATTTTATCTGCACAGACACTTTCAGCGCGATAAAGTGGTTTGGGTACGCCGTTCATATAGTCCACAAAAAACATTGGAAGCGTCACCTCTGCCGACCCTGCAAACACGCTGTTTGCATGTTTGGCGGCTTCCTCTGGCAACAAGGAGGCATGATGGCCGCCCATGATCACATAGCTTCCCCGTGCTTTGTAATAATCCGCCAATTCGTAGCCCCGCAAAGAGCTAGAGGTGCAGATTGAAATCCCAACAATATCATAATGATTTTTCGCATAATCAAATCTCATCACGCCTTCGTCAACAAGCGTGATGTTTGCATTAAGCTTTTCCGGCACCAATGCCGCTAATGTCGAGAGCGTGAGAGGTTGATACGAAAGCGCCGGCAAAAAAGCAGTTTTGTATTTATAAGTGGTATCCCACGGCAAGATAAAAAGAATGTTAATCCCGACACCCCCTCTACATAATTTCATTTCATTATACCACAGGCTTGATTGCGGCAGCTATCTCTGCGAAGCCCAAAAGCCCACCGTTTTGGGTGGTGGATTTTGTTAGTGGAAGCCGTGGTAGAAAAGATGCCGTGCTCACAGAGAATGTTATTTCCCCTAAACCAATCTATCCGAGGGGATATATAAGGGGCCGGGAGGGCTCCCTTATTTGCAATCGAAGCCAGCGAGTGCCGCCAAAGGCGGCAACAAAAAACGCCCCCAAAAGGGCGTTTTTTCTCGCTGGCTGCGGGAATAGGATTTGAACCCATACAAAACGAGTCAGAGTCGTTGGTGCTACCATTACACTATCCCGCAACGACAGCAAAGATCATATCATGGTTGACATCGCTCTGTCAAGAAGGTATAGTAAAAGTCTAAACTTATGATCGCGGGAGGGACGAGGGGATGCAGAAGGAAAAGGTGTTGGCGCGGCTGGAGCAGGGCGGATTGGTGGCGGTGGTTCGGGCGGAGAATACCGACCAAGCCATGCGCATCACCCAAGCTTGCCTGGAGGGCGGTGTCGCCGCCATTGAAATGACCTTCACTACGCCCCACGCGCACCGCGTGATCGAGGAGTTGGCGGCGAAGTATTCGCCCGAGGAAATCCTGCTGGGCGCGGGCACCGTGTTGGATCCCGAGACCGCCCGCATCGCCATCCTCTCGGGCGCGCAATACGTCGTCTCGCCCCATCTCAACGCAGATACCCAGCGGCTGTGCAACCGCTATCGCGTTGCCTGCATGCCCGGCGTGGCCACCCTGCGCGAGGCCGTCACCGCCCTGGAGGGCGGCGCGGACATCCTCAAGGTTTTCCCCGGTGAGCTCTACGGCCCCCAAGTCATCAAAGCCTTTTCGGGCCCCCTGCCCCAGGCCCGTATGATGCCCACCGGCGGCGTCACGCTCGATAACGTCGGCGATTGGCTGGCGGCGGGCGCGGTGGCCGTGGGCGTCGGTGGCAGCCTGACAGCCGGAGCCAAAACCGGCGACTGGGCCAAAATCACTGCCACGGCCAAGGCCTTTATGGCCAAGATTCAGGACTACCGTAAGGGCTGATTATCGCAATCAAACAAGGGCTTGTGTGCAATCGCATACAAGCCCTTTGTGTTATCCGCTCACCAAAACTCTTCCATCGCCAATCGCGTCTCTTCCGGCCCGTTCACGGGCACCACGTCCCACCCGTCGGGCAACAGGTCGCAGAAGGGTTCTTTGGCGAAGCGTTCGTCCAGCAGCATCAGCACGCCGCGATCTTCCTCGGCGCGGATCAGCCGCCCGGCAGCTTGGATGACGCGGTGCAGGCCGGGGTAGACGTAGGCATACGACAGCCCCTCTTCCTCGAAAGCTGTCTTAAGCATCTCACGCTCGGGCGACAGCTGGGGCCAGCCGACACCGACCACCGCCACGCCGATCAGCGACTCGCCCGCCAGGTCGATGCCCTCGGCGAACACCCCGCCGAGCACGGCCAAGCCCAGCAGGGAAGAGCCGTCGGTCGGCAGTGCGGCAAAGGACGACAGAAACTCCCGCCGCGCCCGCTCGGGCATACCGCTGCGCTGGGCCTGCACCCGCACGCCCTCGCCGCGCAGATAGGGCGCAACCCCCTGCAAATAGGCGAACGAGGGGAAAAACGCCAGGTAATTCCCCGGCTTGCCTTGCGCCATCGCCATCAACTGCGCCGCCACGCGGTGGTAGTCGCCCTCGCGCGACCGCAGGGTTGTGCGAATGGTGGCGTCCATCAGCACCAGCAAATTTTCCCGCGCAAAGGGCGAGGGCAGGGCCAGGGTCTCGGCCCCTGGGCATAGCAGCCGCTGGAAATACTCCAGCGGCGACAGCGTTGCCGAAAACAGCACCGCCCCCCGCGCCCGGGTCAGCGTCTCGCCCAATCGCCCCGAGGGAGCGACGCAATACAGGTGCAACCCCAGCGCCTCGCTCCGCCCATCCCACCACATGCGGTAGCCCTCGGCAAAATGGTCGCAGGCGTCACAGGCCCCGCGCAGGGCAAAGAACATCGCCCGCAGCGGCTCGACATCGCCCGGCGCGTGCAGGCCCAAGGCGGGAGAAAGGCAATCAACGGCCTCTTGCAAATACCCCCGCAACACATCGCCCGGCCTGTCATCCATTTGCAGGGTTTGATTATTCTCCTTCATCAGGGCGTGTTGCGCGGAGAACAACCCGACCAGCTGGCCCAGCGCAAATCCAACGTCCTCGAACCCCGCCAGCGGCTCGGCCAGGGCGCGGCAGGCCTCCAGCTCGCCGCTGTTCAACGTCGCCGAAAACATGTCCCGCGCTCGGTCGACGAGGTTGTGGGCCTCGTCCTGCAACAGCAGGGGGCGCCGCGCCTTGGGGGCCATGGGCCCGAACAACCGCTGGATCTGCACGTGGGGGTCAAAAACATAGTTCAAATCGCCGATGACAAAGGGGCAGTTCTCTGCCAAATCAAGCGAGAACTCAAAGGGGCACAGCTTGTGCTCGTCGGCGATTTTTTTGATGACTGCTCGCGAAAAGCCCATCTCGCTCGCCAACGCCTTCTCCAGCGCGGGCCCCCGCCGCGCGTAATAATCCAGCGACCGCGGGCACATGGCGGGATTGCACCCGGCCCCCGGCGAGGCGCACATGGTTTCCTTGGCGCTCAGCTCGACAAAGGCCCCTCGCAACCCCATCTCCTGCAAGTGCCCCAGCGCCGCCAGCGCCGCCGTTTTGGCCGTATTCTTTGCCGTGGCGTAAAAGGCGCACTCGGGCGCGCCCTCTTGCCCCAGGCGCAGGGCGGCAGGATAGAGCGAGCCCATGGTCTTGCCGATGCCTGTCGGGGCCTCGGCCAACAAAATTTCCTCGCGCGCCAGCACCTCGGCGGCGGTGTCCATCAGCTCGTCCTGGCCCGGACGCAAACTGGCATAGGGCAGGGGCAGATCCACGACGCTTGCCGCCAACGCCGCTCGCCGCGCATGGGCGGCCCCCCGCCGTTGTGCCGCACGCTCCAGCAGGGGCAGCACGGCCTGGTCGACCTGCCGCTGGCTGAACACTTCCTCAAACCGCGCCATCTGCCGCGTCTCGCGGTCGACGCAGACCACGCAGGTGCGATAAGGCCCGCCCTCGCGCATCATCCAGGCGTAGAGCAAGGCCTGCATCCAAAAGGCCTTTGTCGGCTCCTCGGGCAGCCCCGCTACGCTCTTGATTTCCTCGATCACCCGCATATCGCTGTCGTCGACATAGGTGCAATCCACCCGCCCCGAAACCTCGACCACGGGCGCATCATCGGGGAATCCGCGCCGCAGCAGCACTTCGCACTTGGCCTCGGGCGGGGCTTCGGCCTGCAGTTGGCGATGAATATGCGCGCCCACCTGGGCCGCGTTGCCCGGTGCCATGCCGCCCAGACTGCCGACGTCCATCGCCAACGCCAACAGCCGATGCACCGAAAGCCGCTCAACCATCTACCACCTCACGCATTGTTTTTTCTATTATAGCATGGGGTTGGGTTTTTGCAGGGGGATGGGCCTTTTTCTCAAAAAAGGTCCATCCCCCTGTACCCCATCCGAAAAAACTTATTGTTTATTAATTTTTTTGCTGATTGCATGCAAATCATGGGTTCAATAAAAAATCCCAAAAACAAGTTTTTAAAAGAAGGGGGTGCGGGGGAGGAAAAAACTTTCCAAAAATTTTTCCGCCCCCGAAGGGTCGCACCCCTGCCCCTTGCTGTATAATAACCCCATCAACTACAGGCAGGTGCACCCCATGACGATTCGCAAGGCGCCCGAGACCATGACCGCCCACGAGCGCGTGCGGCGCACGTTTGCCCACGAGCCCACCGACCGTGTGACGATTGGTTATGAGTGCGGTGAGGCCGCCGAGGCCAGGCTTATGTCTGCGCTGGGTGTCTCCGACGACATCGCGCTGAAAAAGGCGCTTGGCGTTGACTACGTTTGGCTGGATGCCCATTACACCAAACCGCCCATTTATCCCGAGATCCCCAACCGTACCCGCCGCGGCGACACGGGTGCCATCATGCGCTGGGTCGAGAATCGTTATGGCGGCTATCACGATTATTGCGACTTCCCTCTGTTGGACGTCGACGACGAAACCATCGCCAACTACCC
>JGI994J12354_10003103_pt1 | contig 15737 bp, 17 predicted proteins | sample IntmicLarv3ML3BL_FD_12354 | JGI IMG/M metagenome (IMG submission 12354)
AGAAACGATCCCGCCTATCCCGAGCAGGATTACTGGCGCGGCCGCATTTGGGCGCCGATGAACTACCTGGCGTATCTCGCCATGCGCAAGCACCGCTTAACGGAGGCCTGCCGTGTATTCGCTGAAAAGAGCGTGAATCTTCTTATGAAGGAATGGCGGCTCCACGGCCATGTGCACGAAAACTACGATGGGGATACGGGCATGGGCTGCGGCGTGCACAACAGCGATAAATTCTACCATTGGGGCGCGCTTTTGGCATTGATGGGCCTGACGGATGCGGGCTATCTTGAAGGCCCGGAGCTTCCCTTGCATAAGTAAACATCTATCCGCGGCGGAGTCAATCTCCGCCGCTATATTTATGTTGCCAAATAAAGGGGAAAGGAGTATAATAGTAGCAAGATAAAGAGATAGGTGTCGGTTTCTGCGTGAAAGTATTTCGTAGTGACCGTCGTTTTGTCTTATTTAATAGTTAATAAGAAATTTTGGTGTTCGCTTTGTGCAAGACCTTTTCTTTGAATACATGCGATTTTCGCAGGAGGCTTGGTACGATGAAAAGCAGAATAGAACGTGTTCCCGAACAGGAACGGAACAAGGAAGTAGCGGCAAGCGAGGAACCTCCGCAGCAGCGCAAACGCGTTTTAAGCAAAAGGGAAATAGCGGCTTGGCTTTTTATTTTGCTCGCGATCATTGTCGGCATTTTAGTCACTTTCAGCCTTATCAGCAATGGCATTGAAAGTATGCTTTTGAACGAAAAGGTCATTGAAAAGCATTTCCAAATCGATATGATCGCCGAGCAGACGCAGCATCTCATCGATAAGGGTATCGGGTGGATAGAAGAACATGATTATCATGTGGATACCATTTTATCCAGCATGGAAAAAATTGATCAGCAGGATATGACCTATGCGGCGGTATTTGATGAAGATTTGCAAAATGTCTCCGCCAGATCGCCCTCCTATGAAGGCTCGGCCTTTGAACCGACAGCCTCGTCTGCCTTTGTGCAGGCGATTGGGGAAAACGAATCGGGCAATTTTGTTCTTCCCTTCAAGCCCAAGAATTCGGATGAAAGAGCTATGTACATCTATTATCGTTGGATGCCCTCCGGCGATACGCAAACCAATCGGGCTTTGGCGGTTGTGGCCATATCAAAGTACACTGTCAATACGCGGATAGCGGAATGGGTGCAGGTGGCGGCGGTCTGTCTGGCGATTGCCGTGGTGGTCGTCGCGCTGTTTATGTGGCGCAGGCGTGTCACACAATCTGTGAACAAAAGGCTGGAGGAAACCGTCAAACAGCGCACAGCGGAACTGAAGGAACAGACGGAAGCGGCGCAGCAGGCATCCATGGCGAAAAGCGATTTCTTATCAAACATGAGCCATGAAATCCGCACGCCGATGAACGCCATTATCGGCATGACGGCCATCGCGAAAAACGCCCATGAATTATCCCGCAAGGATTATTGCCTGAAAAAAATCGAGGTTGCCTCGGCGCATCTTCTCAACGTGATTAACGACATCCTCGACATGTCGAAAATCGAAGCGAAAAAGTTTGAGCTGTCTATGGAAAGCTTCGTTTTTGAAAGGGTTCTCCAGCGCGTCGCCAATGTAATCGGCTTTCGCGTAGATGAAAAACACCAGAATTTCACAGTTCATATCGATAAGGATATCCCCCTTCGGCTCATCGGCGATGATCAGCGTCTCTCCCAGGTCATCACGAACCTCATGTCAAACGCCGTAAAGTTTACGCCCGAGGGCGGCAGCATTCAGCTGAACGCGCGTTTGGCAGGGGAGCGGGCAGGCATCTGTACCGTCGAAATCGAAGTAAAGGATACGGGCATCGGCATCAGCGAGGAACAGCAGAAAAAGCTTTTTTCCTCCTTTGTGCAGGCCGAGAGCAGCACCACAAGAAAATATGGCGGAACAGGGCTCGGTCTCGCGATTTCAAAGCACATCGTTGAAATGATGGGCGGCAAAATCCGGGTAGAGTCAGAACCGGGCAAGGGCTCGACCTTTGCCTTTACCATCCAGGCGCAAAGGGTGCTGGAAGCAACGGATTCTCTGGCGCAAATGGGTGTGAACTGGGCCAATATGCGTGTTCTCGTCGTGGATGATTCCAAGGACACGCGGGATTATTTCGCCGATATTATGCAGCGCTTCAGCAGCAGGTGCGATGTCGCCGCAAGCGGTGAAGAGGCCTGCGCTTTGGTTGAAAAACATGGCGAATACAACCTGTATTTTGTTGATTGGCAGATGCCCGGCATGGACGGCATCGCGCTTGCGCAGCGCATCAACGCCATGCAAACCGCCAAATCAGTCATCATCATGATTTCAGCCGGCGAATGGGATGAAATTGAGGATACCGCCAGGAGTGTGGGAATCACTCGCTTCCTGCCGAAACCGCTTTTCCCGTCAAGCATCGCGGATTGTATCAATGAATGCCTGGGTTCTGACAGCGCCCTTCGCGACAGCGAGGATAATTACGCGGGTCTGTTTGAAGGGTGTCATATTCTTCTGGCCGAGGATGTGGAGGTAAACCGTGAAATTGCCATCACATTGCTTGAACCCACGGGGATTGTTATCGATACAGCGGAAAACGGGCGGATCGCCTATGAAATGTTCCGCAGAACCCCAAAGAAGTACGATCTGATCCTGATGGATGTCCAAATGCCTGAAATGGATGGCCTTGAAGCGACAAAGCTCATCCGTGAGCTGGATTCAAAATGGGCGAAGAAGATTCCTATTGTCGCTATGACGGCCAATGTGTTTAAGGCGGATATCGAAAAATGTCTTAAATGCGGCATGAACGATCATTTGGGCAAGCCCATTATGTACGACAAGCTGATAGCGAAGCTTTGCGAATACTTAATTGCGAAGAACACATCCGATGAGGGTCCGCGGCTCGCCGCGCACTAATGAGCCTTTTTACAATTCAAAACAGGCGGGATGAGTTGTAAAACAGGCGGGATTATGCTATGATGGGTTTTACTGAATCATCGCTTTCCCGAAAGGAGTCTTCTCGTCCATGCTTATCAGAAACCGCTTAACTGCTCTTTTATTCACATTGATATTGGCGCTTACACCCTTTGCGGCCTTGGCTGCCACGCCGAACCCCATCGAACCGCTGGATTATGATTCCCTGCCCGATCCTGTGGAGGGGCAGCATCATTATCTGCTGCTGTGCGTCGATCAATGGGAGGGCAAGCCTCACAATCTCGGCAACACAGATGGCATCGTCATGGTAACGCTGGATACGAGAGCCAAGCGTGTCATGCTCACCTCCTGCATACGGGATCTGCTGGTGCTGCGCCCGGACGGGGTCATCGGCCGCGTCAACTATATCGCCAAGACATACGGGCCGGAGGAATTGTGCAAGGTCTTTTCCACCCACTTCGGCGTCAAGGTGGAAAAATATATCCTGTTCGATATGAAGCAGATTCAGGCGATTATTCAGCATCTGGGCGGCGTGGATATCACCGTAACCGATTCAGAAGCCAACTACTTGAAGCGCTACGCCATTTCACCGACAGCCACCACGCCGGCCATGGGTCGCGCGGGAACCTACCGTTTCACGGGTCATGCGGCTGTCATTTATATGCGTATCCGAAAAGCGGGCGGCGGCGGGGATATGATGCGCACCCAGCGCGTCCGCACCGTGCTTTCCACCCTGGCGGATCAGTGCCGCAACATCACAAAAGAGGAAGCCGTGGCGCTGGTCAATTCTGTCGGCGAAAACAACACCCTCACCAATGTCACCCTGCAGGAGCTGATGGAGGCAATGAATATGGCCATGGAGCTGCGCGGTGTGGTGGTGGAAGAAATCCGCATGCCCATCGATGGCGCGTACGAACCCATCAATTATGTGAGCATGGCAGTGCAGCAGGCCGATTTTATCAAATGCCGCGAGGCCATGCAGGACTATCTCTTAAAAAGCTTCCTCGTGATCGATGATTGATTAACAGCAAAACAACAAAGGAGGGCATCAGCCCTCCTTTTCCATTCTTGTCAATTCAAAGCGCATAGAAAAATCAAAGTTTTCTCCGCTCTTTAAAATAAACAGGGCGTCGTTTGCGTTGGCGATGTCAATCACGTCGTAAAACCCGTTGGCAGGCTCGAAGGCGCAGTTGTAATCGCCTCGGTACCCGCCTGCCGTTACCCAAAACCCTAAATAGGGCAGCGCGTTGCAGTCATATGCAATCAGGCATTGCATGCCTTGGCTCGGATACCTATATCCGCAGCGGCCTTCCTCTGTTTTGCCTGAAAGATAGTACTTCACAGCCGTTTTGGGATTCCTCGCGGGGACGCCGCGGAAGTTGTAAGCGGAATCGTCAATGGAAAAAAGAGCGCCTATATCGCCGAGCTCCGGGCTTTCGGAAACATTCAAAACCCGCTTCGCGCCCTTAGGATAAACCAGCTCCATGTCTTCCTCATAGCGCACCAGGGCGTGCGAAGCCCACAGGCAGGGCCAGTCCCTGTCGCCTGTGTTCTTAATGTGATATTGGCAGATCATTTCATGCCCGTTCAGGCTGATGGTTTTCGTATAGGTGTAGGGGTTTTCACGGCTTTCATAGCACAGGATAAGGCGCTCTCCTTCAATGGTGTAAGAAAAAGCGCTTCGCCATATCTCCCCGTGGTCTGTATAGTGCCACTCATGGCCGTCATGAACAAGCGTCGATGCGCCGATGGTGGGAAAGGCGTCATCGAAACCGGAGGCATCGCAGGCCTCAAAAAGCGTCGTTCTTTCGGGCGTGAAATAGCCCCCGCACGTGTTTTGGGCGGCCAGTTCAAATCCTGATTCCTTATGAAGGAGCGAAGCGATTTTGCCGCCCGAGGCAGGCAGCACGATCACTTTCAGGTACTCATTTTCCATCAAAAGCGCCGATGCCGATAAAAAAGCGGTTTTTGTAATGGCAGTCATTCGTATCACATCCTTTTGCCATTATAGCACGAATCGGCAACCGCTTAAAGACTAGCTTTCCATGGATTCCAGCCACTGTTCGAGGGCTTCGATAGTATCAAAGCCCTTTCCGCGGCGCACCTCCTCGGCAATGGCATCGGGGAGGTCGCCCGTGGCTAAATCCAGGCTTTTCTTCATAAGCAGCGCATCGCCGTATTTGTTTTCAAATATGCATAACACGCCGGACTCATCGGGCATCAAAATCACGTGGGCGGCGCAGAAAAGGTTCAGCTCCGTCGTCATGGTAATTTCTTCGGGCGTAAATTCCGTCACGCGGTATTGGTCATAGGCCATTTCCACATCCGCGCGGGTTTTTCCCGCGAGCTCTGTGGGAACGTCCATACGCCGCGTGATGCTGTGCCCGCAGGGTGCGTAGCTGATTTGCTGAATGATTTGGCAGCCCGCCTTCACCAGGGTGTCAGGCATAGCTCCCGCTTGGTTGGCGGGATTTTCTGCGGGCGCCTTGGCAGGTTTCAGCCCAATGAACAGCGCCAGAAAAAGGATTGCCAGGCCAAGGCTGCCCAACATCACCTGTCTTATGGAAACGGTCTTGAGTGTCTTTTTGAAGGTGCGCCGTGAATCATTTTGCATATAACTGCCTCCTCTACTTCCGTTGTCATCAGTTTTTGCTGCAATGGCAAAAAATATGCTATAATGCCCTTTGAAAAGTAAGAGGAGGCTTAAAGATGACAGAGGCCATTGTATTTGATTTGGATGGAACGCTCTTAAACACGATTTATGATATTCGCGACAGCATGAACCGCGCCCTTGCAGCGTGCGGTCTGCCCACCCACAGCGCGGAGGATTATTGCTATTTCATCGGCAGCGGCGTTCGGGTTTTGGTTGAAAGGGCGGTGGGGGAAAGCCATCTCATGTTATGTGACAGGGTAAAAGAAATCTATCTGAATGATTACGCGACGAACGCCACAAACCTCACCTGCCCCTACGAGGGGATCATGGCGCTGCTTGAAGTGCTGAACAAAAAGCGCATCCCCATAGCGGTATTTTCCAATAAACCGCACAAGGATACACTGCGTGTGATAGCCCACTATTTTCCGCATATCGCCTTCGCCGCGGTTCGCGGGCAAATGGAAGGCACAGCGCCCAAGCCCGATCCGGCGGGCGCGTTTGAAATCGCGCGGGAATTGCGGGTTGCACCTGAAAATTGCCTGTATGTCGGCGATACCGATGTGGACATGATCTGTGCCAACAACGCGGGTATGAAAGCCATCGGCGTAACATGGGGCTTTCGCGAACGGGAGGAATTGAAAAGGGGCAATGCCGCCTTTATAGCGGATTGCCCCGGGGAAATTTTGCGGCTTATTTAACCCTGATCATGTATTGCATGTAGACATACACATTTTGGATCTTTTTCGCTTCCCACCCATTATCAAAGTCGATGATCGGTTGGGTCGCGGAAGGCGCGTTATAAAGCTTGAAGATCAGCGCCTCCTGGCCCACGGCGATGTGGTGGGCATCTTTGTGCTTGTATTTTTTGTTCTCAATCCCCAAATAGCCGAAGATGTTGTTGACGATGGCGGCATTTGTGAAGCAAAGGCGCACATCCTCCTCCGAAAAGGTATCAAGAACGGCGCGGGTTTCTTCAAATGTCATGCGGCGGCATTGGAACTCACCCTCACCCATCACGGTCATGGTGGCGGAATTATCTAACAGCAATAAAGGCTTATCCGAATTCATCTTCATGCCCTCCCTTCATATTGGGTTGTCGCTATGTACAGTTTAGGGGATTTTTCCCGTTTTGTCAATCATATGTAAGGCGACGCGCAAAAAGGGAAGGGGTGTTTTTTAAGCGCCCCTTCCCTTTTTTAAGTGATTCTATAGCAATATGCAAATCATGCCGCCGGAACCGTCGTTAATAATCTTCGTAAGGGTTTCCTGCACTTTTTCCTGAGCGTCGCCCGGCATGCGTGAAAGCTTGTTGCTGAGTCCTTCCCGCACCATATCGCTCAGTGATTTGCCGAAGAAGTTCGTGTTCCAAATCTTTTGCGGGTCGCTTTCAAATTCTTCCAGCAGGTAGCGCACGAGCTCCTCGGATTGCTTTTCCGTGCCCACAATAGGTGTGACCTCGGTTTCAATATCCACGCGAATCATGTGCAGGCTTGGCGCGTGGGCCTTCAGCTTCACTCCGAAGCGGCTGCCCTGGCGCACGATTTCAGGCTCTTGCAGGGTCATGTCGCCCATCGTGGGAGTCACTACGCCGTAGCCCGTTTCGCGGACGGATTCCAGGGCTTCCCGCACATGGTCGTATTCCGTTTTGGCGCAAACCAATTCTTTCATGAGAGAGAGCAGGTGCGCGTCCCCTCGGATTTCCGTACCGCATTCCTCGCTTAAGATGCGGTTGAACAGCCCTTCCTTCAGCGGGAGTGAAAATCGGAGCGTTCCCTCGCCTAAAGAGGCCGTTCCCGCCAAAAGCCCGGGTGAATACTCGCTTTGGTCAAAGGCAGTCATAAAGATGGATTGATCGCGCATGCGGCGCAGCTTTCCGCCCGCCTTTTGAACGGTTTCAAGAATATGGCGAATCAGCCAATGGCTTTCATCCAGCGCCTGCACCCATGCGGGCAGATCGACCTTCACCTGCCGCAGGGGGAACTCATATAAAACGCCTTCCAGCACATTTTGAATATCGCTCAACCCCATCTCCTTCACATTTAGCAAAAGCGTCGGCACATCGTATTTCTGCTCCAGGCTCTCGCGCAGCTGCGCTGCTTCCCGCGCGGCGGGGTTGGCGCTGTTTAAAATCAGGATAAAAGGCTTTCCGAGGGATTTTAGCTCGGAAATGACGCGCTCTTCGGCATCTACATAGGCGCTTCGCGGCAAATCCGCGATGCTGCCGTCGGTGGTGATCACCATACCGATGGTCGCGTGGTCGGTAATCACTTTGCGCGTGCCGATTTCGGCGGCCTGCTCAAAGGGGATATCCTGGTCGAACCACGGGGTATGCACCATGCGGGCGGTGTCATTCTCCGTTACGCCTAACGCGCCTTTCACGAGATAGCCTACGGAATCCACCATGCGCACGCGCACGGCGGCTTGGTCGTTTAAGGCCACTTCAACCGCTTCTCCGGGCACAAACTTGGGCTGGGTGGTCATGATGGTTTTGCCCGATCCGGATTGCGGCAATTCATCCATCAGCCGCTCCTTCTTTGGGCCTACGGGCGTTTTGGGCAAGACGAGCTCCTCCATAAACTTCGTAATAAAAGTGCTCTTGCCCGTGCGTACGGGGCCTACCACGCCAATGTAGACATCGCCGTCCGTTCGTTCGGCGATATCACGATATAGGCTAAACTGCGTACTCGCATCCATACAAAAATTCCCTCCTTGTATCGCATAGTCGAAGGTATGCGGCCAAGGGAGGGAATATGCGGGCTTTGTATTAAAGCGCTTTCAGCTTTGACACTGCTCGCACAGATAAACATTGCCGCCCAGATAATGCAAGCGCACAATCGTGCCGCCGCAGCGGGGGCAGACCATGCCTACGTTCTTCTTGCTCACAATGGTGTGGTAGCCGCCCGGGTGCTGAAAAAAATCCTTTTCCGTATCGCGGCCGCCCAAATCCGTCATGGTTTTCAGCACCGTTTTGATGGTAACGAACAATGTGTGGTATTCGCCCGGGGAAACCGTGTTCATCTTGCGCTTGGGCGAAAGGCGGCATTCCCACAGAATATCCTGCAAAACCCCGTTTCCGAGGCCGGGTATGCGCTGCTGCGTAGCAAGAAAGGCCTTGGCGGAAAGCTTCGCCGTGCTTTCATCCAAAAGGGTTCCGAAATAGGCTTCGTCAAATTCGTCCGCTAAGGGGGAGGGCTTGTCGCGGGAGACTTGATCGTAAAAGCCTAAATCTGCGCCCGCGGGAAAGGCCATCATGCCGCCATACATGGATATGGTGCAGTAGAAACCTGTTTTATCGCTAAAGGCAACCAAAAGCTGATGCTTTGGCGGGGGCGCGTTCGCGTTCTTTAGGTAGCGGAGATTCACCCCATCGAAAAAAGAGAGGCGCATATCATCAAGCTCAAGCTCAACGCGGCCGCCATAGGCATGGGCGCCCGTGACGGTTTTCCCTTTCAGCATCGCTCCGTAATTTTGGGGATCACCGTTATAAAAAGCGAAGCCGTGGGGCGATTGGGCGGCGACAACCTGTGAAACCACTTTGCCGACAAGCGCCTCATTCATTTGTGTCGCCAGTACATATGCTTCAGGAAGTTCAATCATATCAAATCTCCTTTTTTTTCAGTATATCATAAAGAACGAAGCAGATAAAGAAGAAACGCGAAAGAAATTTAAATAGATAAATATAAAAATAGATTGACAAAATATAATTAGAGCAGTATAATCGTTTCGAGGTGAATATCAATGGAAAAATTTTTAGCTTATTTGCAAAAAACGGAGCAGGCGAAAAAGCAGGAGAGTGAAGGGCTGAAGGTAGCCGGCAGAACAGACGAGGCGAATCTCGTCAAGCTCGAAATCAATCTCATAGGCATCTTCCGCGCGGTTTATGAAACGGCGGAAAAAGCGGGGTTTGATTTTGTCGAAAAGATAAACGCCATCAAAGCGCCATGGGAGGAACGGCTTACGCTGGCAAAAGCCCATGGGGATTTTGAAACAGAGGCGCAGGAGGAAAGAAAGCTTGCCATGCATGAAACCCTGCTGCGCGGATGGGAGGAAAGCAAAAAATGACAACGCCTGAACGCGTCGCCCTTTTTAAATGCCTGGCGGATAAATCACGCCTGGAAATATTGGAATCCCTGTCCGCCGCGCCTATGTATGTGGAGCAGCTGTCAAAGCGCCTGGGAATCACGGCGCCCACCGTATCCTTCCACTTGAAAAAGCTGGAGGCATCAGGCCTTGTGGAAGCAAAAAAGGAGCAGTATTACACGGTATACAGCTTAAGGGAAGCTCTGCTCAATCAAACGATGATGAACGTGGTGCTATCAGGCAGCCGAGCTCTTTTGGATGAACGGGAGGAAGCGTACCGCCAAGGGGTCATCAAGAGCTTTTTTAAGTACGGCAAACTGCAAACCATCCCCGTCCAGCGCAAAAAGAAGCTGATTATACTCGAAGAACTGGTAAAAAGCTTCGAAAAAGGCAGAACCTATACGGAAAAGGAAGTCAATCTGATTCTGGCCGATTTCAACGACGATTTTTGCACCCTCCGCCGCGAGATGATTGTAAATCAACTGATGACCCGCGAAAAAAATATCTACACGCGCATTTAGCGATCGTCGGAAAGGGCAATTACTGCGGCATATATGCCTGCCCTTTTGTTCTTTTCCTGCTCACACCTTTTCTTTTTCTTTCTCCCGTGGTATATTGTATCGTAATCTTCGGCTTGGGAGAGTGGAACATGAATCTGATTATTCCAAAAGACTATAACCCCGTCTTGGGCGTCAAAGAAACTCAGGTAGCCATCAAGCTCGTGAAGGATTATTTCGAGCGGGAATTGGCGGCGGCGCTGAATTTGGTGCGCGTCTCCGCGCCCATTATGGTTACGGCGGATTCGGGGCTGAATGATAACTTGAACGGCACAGAACGTCCTGTGGCCTTCGATATTTTGGAGCAGAAGGGCGTGACGGCTGAGATCGTCCATTCCCTGGCAAAATGGAAGCGCATGGCGCTGAAGGAATACGATTTTTTGGAAGGCGAAGGCCTTTATACGGATATGAACGCCATCAGAAGGGATGAAGAAACGGATAACATCCATTCCATCTTTGTGGATCAATGGGATTGGGAGTGCATTATTCCAAAGGATAAGCGCAACATCGATACCCTTGAAAAGTTTGTGGAGCGTGTGTACGAAACCCTTTTAAGAACCGAGCGGCATGTGTGCCGCTACTATCCCTTCATCAAACCGTCATTGCCTGAAAGCATCACGTTCATCACCACGCAGGAACTCGAAGATCGTTATCCCGATTTAACGCCGGCTAAAAGAGAATACGAGGTGGCGAAGGAATACGGCGCGGTGTTTGTTATGCAGGTGGGCGGCAAATTAAGAAGCGGCAAAATCCACGATGGCCGCGCCCCCGATTACGATGATTGGACATTGAACGGCGACATCCTTTTATATTACGCGCCCCTGGATATCTCCTTGGAAATCAGCTCCATGGGCATCCGCGTGGATAAAGAAGCCCTCGAAAAGCAGCTGAAGGAGCGCGGCCTGGAGGAGCGGGCATCCCTGCCTTTCCAAAAAGCATTGCTCAGCAATCAGCTGCCCCAAACCATCGGCGGCGGCATTGGCCAAAGCCGCATGTGCATTTACTTTTTGAAAAAAGCCCACGTGGGCGAGGTGCAATCCTCCCTCTGGCCAAATGATGTCAAGGCCGCGTGTAAGGTGGCAAACATTCAGCTGCTGTAGTTACAGCGGCTGAAAAAGACAAGGGAGGGGCATAGCCTCGACTAGGCATCGAGGTTTTGAAAAAACCGAATGCCGTAGCCGAGGATTTGTGAAGCAAATTCACGGCCGCCGTGCCAACTGCGGTCTTAGCCGCGCAGCCTGCCTTGGTCAACGTAGCGTGCGCGGGCGCACAAACCAAATCATTGATTTGTTTGTGCGGTTCCTTTGGAACTTGGAGAACCTTCGGTTTTCCAACCTTTACGTCTCCTCACACTTCGGCATACCTTCACTCCACATCTCAGTCCTTTTGAGCGGTATGCTGAAAAGGGTAGTGGTGATGCCATTTTACTAACAGCAAGGCAGAAGGCTCATTTGCAGTGAAAGGGCGCTTTTGAGGAAAGGAGCGCGCAATATCCCAGTTCTCAGATATTGCGCACTTATATACCACACAAATGAGGTATGTGCGACCCTATCAGGCGGACAGTCTTGCAGACGACGTTTTGAAACCTATCGGTTCAAAAGGAAGGTAGAGTGAAAGACACCTGTAAAAAGAAGAATATTTGTTCTTGACAAACAAAGGAAATGAAGATGAAATAGAAACATATATTCGCTTGGTTGGGACAAAAGAAGGGAGAATGAATGAATCAGGAATCAGAATTGCATCGGGATAGTCATAGCGGTGGCATGGAAGTGAGAGAGTGTGCAAGTAAGAGCGCTATACCTATTCAAACTGTTACTTATACCTACGGCAATGCAAACTGGAAGGATCAACTAACGGCGTATAACGGTATACCTATCTGCTATGACGAAATCGGTAACCCGTTGAACGACGGTACGTGGCAATACGCTTGGCAGGCGGGGCGACAATTAAAGAGCATGAGTAAAATTGGAACAAACATCGAATACGTCTACAATGCAGAAGGCCTAAGAGTCAGGAAAATGGTTAATGGTGTAAATAGCAACTACATACTGTATGGCAAGAATATTGTGCACATGGCTCAAGGCACGAATAGCTTGCACTTCTTCTACGATGCGCAAAACAGAGTCACTCAAGTGGATTTTAACGGCATACGCTATGGCTACCTGCACAATGCGCATGGGGACATAATCGCTATCGTTGATTCAAGCGGAGGTAGTGTGGTAGAATATGTTTACGATCCATGGGGTAAGTCAATAAGTAAAGCCGGAACGCTGGCAAGTACACTTGGCACCTTGAATCCCTTTAGATATCGCGGATATGTCTTTGATGAGGAGACCAATCTTTACTATTTGCGCAGCAGGTATTACAATCCCGAATGGGGCAGGTTTATTAGTCCGGACGCGCTATTGGGGAGAGTAGGCGCACTATTAAGCCACAATGCGTACGCGTATTGCAATAACAATCCAGTAAATATGCAAGACGTATCAGGAAAAACGGCGAAGTTGATTTTTGCTAAAAATGATGTTTTTCATGAAACAGTTACGAAAGCAATGTAAAGTTTTTTGACCTCGGCAGACGCATATGCCTATAAAAGCAATGGATTTACTCCAAAGCGAACAGGGAATGCAGGAGCTATTTGCTGTACATCACTGATGATTCAAATTGGCAGTGGAAACCGTTCGACTGTGGCTTCGAACAGGTATCAAGTGCATTTGAGCAAATTGATTTGGTATCAGATGAGGGACTACATGAGCTTGAGTTTAATGAAGGGTTGCTATATATTGGTGAAAGGGCGTTTTATAAAAATCAACTGACTAGACTTGATTTGCCATATTCTGTCAGTTACATCGGAGAGGATGCATTCGCAGAGAATCCACTGAAGTGATGCAAAGCATAAAAGCTAACTGTTTTGAAAAATGGAGGCTTAATTTCTGGCATTATCCTTTTAGAAAACGAAAACCTTTGCCCTTGACAAAAGCTTTCTTAAGCCGCCTTGATAAAGCATCAATGCGCTTATCCATCAACCGAAAAACAGAGAACCCTTTTTTGCAAAAAAAGGGTTCTTACATATTTATTCCCATCATGTTTTATCCGTCCCATGGTGAACCTAAAGCCGAACCAATGGCGGAAAGGAGGGAGAGCATGACAAGCTTGAATCGTTTGATGGGCTTGCCCGTGATTTTCGGCGGCGAAAAAATCGGGCAGATAGAGCGGGCGATCGTGGATGAAAAAGGGCGGGCGCTTCGCGGCATTGTGATCAGGAGCGGCATACGGCCCGCGAAATGGCTGAACGCGCGGGAAATTACGGCGCTGGGCAGCGTATCGGTTATTTGCGGAAAAAAGCCGAGGCGGTTGCCTAAGGATGCGGATTTCAGCCTGTCGAGGGTGAAGGATACATCGGGGCTTCGCCTGGGCGTGGTAACGGATGTGCTGCTCGATGATGAAACTTACGCGGTGTACGCGCTCGAAATATCATCGGGTCCTGTGGATGATTTTATGTGCGGGCGCAGCTTTGCCACAGAATTTGTGGTGGAAAAAAGCCGCTTGGATGCGCGGCGCGGCGATGTGCTTATCCCTTGCGGCAGGCTGTCGGCGAATTATTTAAAGGAGGAATAAGCATATGGGAATCATGGGAAGCATGTTTTCCGGTGCGGCAGGGTTTGCACTGGGAGCGGGTCTGATGCTGTCACCTAAGAATGCGCGTTTTCTAAGGCGCGCGCTAAGGCACGGGGATAGCTTGAAAAGGGCGATGATGAAGCGGTAGGAGCTGAAGGGGCAGTGCAAAAGGCGCAAAAAAGAAGCAAACAGGCGGCTTATGGAATTGCGGCAATGATGCTCGTGGCGGCAGCGTTGCTTTTTCCTATTTTGGCAAGGCTGATAGGTCAGGTGGCTGTTGGGTATTTACTCATGGTTCTGGCATTGCCCCTTTCAAGGCGGCTTGAAAAGAAACTGTCGCCGTCTCTAAGCGCGACACTGGCCTTGGCAGCGCTCAGCGGGGGACTTGTGGCGGCGCTTTTTTTTCTTGTGCCGCTGATGGTAAGGCAGACCATGGAGCTGGGGCAGATTCTGCCGTATTTGTTGGAAAGAGGGGAAGCGCTTTTTGAAAGTACGCGGGCTTTTTTTACGGAAAAGGGCATTTTGCTGTTTGAAACCTCGGATTTGAACAGCAGCCTGAAAGGGCTTGCGGAGCAGGCCTTTCCCATGGTGCTTCGCGGGGCGGGAAGCTTGGCGGAACGGCTGTCGTTGTTTTTTCCCGCGCCCATATTGGCCTTTTATTTTTTGAAGGACAGGGAAGCCATTGCCTGCCGTTTAAGCATGTGGGTGCCGCTTGAAAAGAGGCAGAAGGCAGTGGCGGCGGCGCGGGAAATGAAAAGGGAGGTATCCGGCTTTTTGCGCGGACAGCTGCTGGTTTCACTCGCCGTCGGCGGGCTGACAGCTTTCGGGCTGCTTGTTGTCGGTGCCCCCGCGTGGTTCCTGCTGGGTGTAGTGATGGGGGTATTGGAATTGATACCGTACCTCGGGCCTATCCTGGGCGCGGTGCCGGTGGTGCTCTTTACGCTGCCGGGCGGCATGGGAAAGGCGCTGTGGGCGCTCATGGTGGTGGTGGTGGTGCAGCAATTGGAAGGCAGTGTGATATCGCCCAAGCTCATGTCCGGGGCGACGGATCTGCATCCTGTGACGGTGCTGATGGCGATTTCCGTCGGCGGCATGGCGGGCGGCGTAACGGGTATGCTGGCGGCGCTGCCGCTGGTGGTGAGCTTGAGAGGCGCCCTGAGGGTGTTCAGGCTTAAAAATTGAAATAATTAATGTAAATTTAATATAAATGGGTTATAAATGGTTTCAATAAGCGTATAAATAGTGTATACTAAAGTATACGATCTTACGGCGGAGGAGGGTTTGTTGTGCCTGAAAACAATCAAACGACAAAATTTGTTCCCATAAAGGAATACGAAAACGAGGCGCAAGCCATCCTGATGTACGTGTATGAAGCGTTGCAAGCCAAAGGGTATGATCCGATCACCCAATTAGTAGGGTATCTGATTTCAGGCGATCCGACCTATATTACAAGCCATAACCAGGCAAGAAGCATGATTTGCCGCTTGGAGCGGGATGAAATTATGGAAGAGGTTATGCGGTTTTATTTGCAGGCGCATCAGGAATGAACGAGCGGATTGTTTGCCTGGATATAGGCGATGTGCGTATCGGTGTCGCGGTGAGCGATGAAAGCCGCAGGATTGCCCGGCCGCTTGAAGTCATTAAGCGCGTGGGCTTTGGGCCGGATGTGAAAAAAATTCTGGCACTGTGCGAAAGCTATCATACCGTCAATGTGTTGAGCGGCCTGCCGCTGAATATGGACGGCACAGAAGGCTTTCAGGCGGAAAAGGTGCGCGAATTTTGCAAAAGGCTGGCGGAGGCGGGGCTCAACATCTTCTTTCAGGACGAGCGGCTGACAACCGTCACGGCGGAAAAGGCGCTTATCGGCGGCGCTGTGCGGCGTGAAAACCGCAAGGAGTACGT
>JGI994J12354_10003104_pt1 | contig 15736 bp, 10 predicted proteins | sample IntmicLarv3ML3BL_FD_12354 | JGI IMG/M metagenome (IMG submission 12354)
GTATAAAGTAACTAAAAATTGCTATGAATGAAGGAGCAGAGGATGATGAAAAACATGACAAAAATACAAGCGTATGAAGCCTATTTAAGGCAAGAAGAGAAAAGCTCAGCGACGATTGAAAAGTACTTACGAGATGTGCAGTGCTTGAATAAATATCTCAAAAATGACAAGGAACAAAGTGCGAAGGTAAGCAAAGAAGCGATGATTGCCTATAAGGAGTATCTGATGAAAAATTATGCGGTTAGTAGTGTCAATTCGATGCTAACTGCCGCCAATGGCTATCTAGAATTTATTGGCCTGGGGGCATGTAAGGTGAAGTTATTAAAAAGACAAAAGAAGGCTTTTTGTGAGGAACGCCAAGAGCTAACAAAGGGCGAATATCAAAGGCTTTTAGAGGTGGCAAGGAAGGGAGGGAATGACCGAATGTATTACATTTTGCAAACGATATGTGCGGCGGGAATCCGGATTGGTGAACTGCCCTACTTTACGGTGCAAGCATTAAAAAAAGGCAAGGTGGAGGTCTATAACAAGGGGAAAAGTCGCACAATCATGCTTCCCAAGAAGTTACGAAAAAGTCTTTTAAAATATGCCAAACGACGCGGGATATTAACGGGTAGTATCTTTATCACCAAGCATCAAAACCCCGTTAATCGCAGTAATATCTGGCGGGAGATGAAACAACTTTGCCAACAGGCCAAAGTGGAAGCCGAAAAAGTATTTCCCCATAATCTCCGTCATTTATTCGCCAGAACTTATTACAATCTGCGAAAAGACATTATGAAATTGGCGGATTTATTGGGACATAGCAATGTAGAAACGACCAGGCTATATATTTTGACAACGGGAAAGGAACACGAACGTCAGATTTCTGATATGGGACTTTGTACTTAACGGAGCATTTGGGATAGATAATAAATTTGACCTTAAAACCCTATAAATAAAAATACTACATAAGGCATATTATGTAGTGTAAATAAGGTTTTACGGCTCAAATATTTTAAGTGATTGAACACATTTGTATTTAATTTTATCCTCAAAGATAGTTAATGTCAAATGATTTTTAGGAACTTCAAATTTCCCATTGCATAAATATGAAAAAAAGGCATAGCAAACAAACAGGCACCATGCACGAAAAAAACGCATGAAGTGGCTGTTTGTTTGCGTTAGTCGGTTAGATAGAAACCACTGAATAATCCAAATAGAAGTTATAAAAAATGGATATTGCGGTGATATTTTGTGGAAAATTTCATACCACAAGTTCTGGAGCAAGTAAGTGATTAGAATTAACTGACTTATCACACTACATAATATGCCTTATGTAGTATTAAGGGGGGATTTCAGATGATGGTATCGCTGGATAGTTAGTGAGTTTAGGACAGCGGGCATGGGGTTCAGGAGTTGTATTTTAAGAAAAATCAAAGTCCAAGATTTGGTTAGGATGCAAAAATGAAAGGGAAAATGGAAGGATTATGATTATGAAGAAAGTAAAAATTATTATTTGTATATTACTTGTAATGCTTACAACTAATTTGCAAAATGTATTCGCCGAACGGGGGACTGGTAACAAACAACTCCCCATGTATGTAAACTGGTTGGACGACGTAACAAATCCGCAGTCCATCTACTCGCGACGACTTAGTTTACACGTAGACGGAATACCGCTCCATAGTTGGCAGGTGGAAGACTTGGGTGTACGAACCAACCAACTGACTTTAGGCACAACAACTGCCTCTTTTACCAATAGGTGGATAAACGATTTGACATTCCCAGACGGTACCGAAGTTGGACCGATGTGGCTGGAACCAACGACCAGAATAGTGGTTACCGCCATAGGACCCAACGTTCGAAGATACCAGCTGTGGGCTAGTATTTCACTGACGTCGGATAGGTCGGACCCCACAACCACACGAGCATGCACTTACTACGTGGAAGCAACATATAGGCAATTCACAACACACTGGGAAAAAACTCCTTACCTAGCATTTGATGATTCGGGAATTGTGGGTACTTTTGAATTTGAAACGGCATTATCATACGCCCCGCGTGTAAATAATATTAGTCCAATACCTTCGTCTTCACACACTACAGGCTACACTGCCAATATACCTACAGGTACCATGCAACCACTTATCCATCACCTCGAACAAAACATAACTTTATCCGACCTCAACGAGAACATTACAGTGGAGAGTGGGGCAACCAATAGAACATTAACTGACACAGCTACGGCAGCGGTGGGTACACCACAAAATGAGTTGTATATCCTCACAGACCTTGCTGGGCAACCAATGAACAATGGCAGCCTCATTACAGGCATCGGCAAAACCACATGGCTTCAGCGAGTAACAGACTTTGATGGTGACAGCACCGAATTTGAACGTGATGTGACTATCCAAACCGACAAGAAACCAAATATCAACCTTGTGTACGACGATGGTGATTTAGCGGGCACACCATTTACTGATGGGACAGCCAATGGTGGGGTCGATGGTTGGAGCAACGTCCCACTAAGAGCCATTGTGAATAGCAAAAATGACGATGATAGTTATGTGGTCGATGGCTATTATTTCAATCAAATCAATGATGACCAAGGTGGCATTGCTCATGGCGATAATCAAAAAGAGCCAGCATCAAAGGTCTATGCCACCGAAACCGCGGGAACAAATGTAACTGGTGTAATGGTTGATGATGCCAAAACAACCGAGCTTTCCGCTACCACCGACCCCGTTAGTATGAAAATAGACCGAACCAATCCAGTGGCAGCAGCTAGTTACGATTCAGATACTGACACATTGATAAATCAATCAGAAGATGACCTATCTGGTCTGCAAATGACCAAGGTAGCGATTGTTTCCCCAGGTGCCCAAGCCCCAGCGGAAACGGCTTATCGAGATTTCAGTGAATGGCAATCTTTGGTAAATGGCAATCGGCAATATGATATCTATGTAATCGCCACTGATAAGGCCGGTAACACAGCAACGACGACCTTGACCAATCAATTTTTAAGAGGGGGCACGACCAATCTGGAAATTAGCAAAACAGTGGTCGGAAAATATGGCGCGTATCACAAGCCATTTGAGGTGACGGTAGCCCTAGAAGATGACCAAGGAATTGCCGTCAATGGCGCCTATACCGTCAGCAGTAGTCTGGCCGATGTAGCTGATTACACCTTGACATTTGTCAATGGGGCGGGCGTCGTTTATATCAAGCATGGTGAAACTATTTCCATTCAAGCAATACCAGTAGGATACAAGTATACCGTTAAGGAAACAGACGAAGCTATTACTGTCGGCGACTCTTTATATAGTGTGACTTACAATGGTGGAGAAAGTGAGACGGGTGTTACCGCCGTATTAGATGGAAATACCGCCCAAGTCGAGATTAAAAATATTCGCGAAACAATACCAGATACCGGTATTGAAGAAAATAGGGGCACCTTATTGCTGGGAAGTACATTGATATTGCTAGTGTTCCTGATAGCACTAAATAGATATTGCGATAAGAAGCGACGTTACCAGTTATGAGCTTAAAAGAAAAGTTACCAGTTATGAGTTTAGAAGAAGGACAAAAAGGGGAAATTGCCCCATTGCTACAAGCACCAAGTCCCCCGCCATTATCGCGCGAGATAGGGTATTTATTGATAAAGTTATTGTTGGTCGGGGGAATCTTAAGTGTCTTGCTATTAGTTGTTTTTGGCATGACCCGCAATACTGATTTAGGTATGAGCCCAGCCGTAAAGCATGGCGACTTAATCTTTTATTTTCGCTTGGATAAGCAGTATCAAGCTACGGACCTAGTGGCTTTGACCTATGATGGAAAAGTGCAAATCCGTCGAGTAATCGCAAGCGCGGGTGATACGGTCGATATTAGCGAAAGTGGCTTGATAATTAATGGGCAACTACAAACGGAAGCGGAGGTAATCGGCGCGACCTTGGCTTACACCGAAGGGATTGCTTTTCCAGTAACCTTAGGAGCTGGTGAGGTATTTCTCTTAGGAGACAGCCGTGAGCTTGCCGTAGATAGTCGCCTGTATGGACCAGTAACCGAAGCCGAAACGCTAGGAAAAGTTATGGTCATTATGCGACGAAGAAATCTTTAGCGTAAAAAGTGCAGAGAAACAACCAAAGTGGTATAAACGTGTAGTCGACAAGAACGTCAACTAGCGATTTATATAAATAAAAATATTTAAGGAGGATTCTAAAATGGGAATCAAAATGAAGGGACTAAAAAAAGTCCTAACCGGTGCATTAGCACTAACAATGTGTCTAGGAACAGCATTAACAACAATGGCGGGAACAGGAGGTACGGTTGCTAGTCCGGCAAAAGCCGAGTTAACTAAGACGGTTAGTTATGCCAATGGTTTAACAACACCAGAGGCAACATTTACCTTTGAATTTGCCAAAACAAGTAAGGATGGAATAGCTACCGACGAAATGAAAGCAAAGATGCCAACAATTACCAATGCAACTATTGGCTTTACGGCTGGCGAGACTGGAACTACCGTAGGGGGAGTGACAAAAGTAACCAAAAGCACCGCTGATTTATTAGCTTCGATTGACTGGGCGGCGGCTGATGGAGCAGGTACTTATGTATGGACTGTAAGCGAGCAAGGGACTGGTTTTACCGCGGCTAATGGTGAAAGCATGGACTACTCACAGGCTTCTTTTAAGCTTGTTGTCAAGGTGGCATATGATGCTGGGACTAATAGCTATTATGTAGAGTCTACGCATACGGACCAAGTGAAGGATGATGCCAATGGCGATAAAACTGGTAAATCAGGAGCTGAAACCGGAGACGCTGGCTATAACTTTACATTCACCAATATCTATAACAAACAAGGTGGTGGTAATCCTGGTGGTGGCGAAGGTGATAATGAAGCCTTAGCTATTAGTAAAGCAGTTGTAAATTCGGTAAATCCGAATAAAGACTTTACATTTTCACTGACATTAGATGATAGTGCTGCAAAACAAACCCCAGGAACATATGAAGGAACGGTTTATAATGGTACAACAGCAACGACTACGAAACATTCAGTAACAGCTGGAACAGCAGCAACATTTACGTTGAAAGAAGGACAAAGATTAGTCTTCCATGATGTGCCAGTTGGAGCTGTTGTTAATGTAACCGAGAGCGGTGAACTCGGATATACACCAGCTATTTCAGGAATGGTAACCGTAAATACAGGAACCGAGGGCGGAAGTCTGGCGACTGGTAATGCCGTAGTAACAGCTGGCGAAAATCAAATTATTTTCACTAATACATATAATAGTGGAACTATCGAAACTGGCGTATTGGCTAATAACCTACCATTCATTTTCTTGATTGGTGCTGGAATTCTAGCCGTGGCCCTATTTGCGGTAATAAACAAACGTAAAGCAATGCAATAGGCTTTTCAGATGAAGAAGCCGACCAGGAAAGAAGCAAGCTATAAGCGGTTGATTCGACAGGGAATACGGCTTTTGGAGGGCACCATCAACGTGATGGTGCTTCTCCTATTTGTCGGTTGTATCGCCTTTGGCGGATATGCCATGTGGGACTCAAGGCAGCTTTATAGCGATGCGGGGGCCAATCAGTACGCCCAGTACAAACCAATAGACAAGGATACGCGCTCGTTTACGGAATTAAAGGCAATCAACGAAGAAGTAATCGGGTGGTTGAGCGTATATGGGACCAATATTGAATACCCGCTGGTCCAAGGCGAAGATAACGAAGTCTATGTCAATACCAGTGTCACGGGCGAAAAGGTCTTGTCGGGAAGTATTTTTTTAGATTACCGCAATCAGCCCGACTTTTCTGATTTCAATAATATTATTTATGGGCATCATATGAGCAATCAAGTGATGTTTGGTGAAATTGGTGAATTTCAAGACGCAGGATACTTTAAAGAACGGCAGTATGGCAAACTATTCGACGGTCAAAACGAGTATGGAATTGAGTTTTTTGCCTTTGTTGAAGCCGATGGATATGACCGGAGTGTCTACACCCCGGCGATTACCGAAGCGGATAAACAGCAAGACTATTTGGCGGGGTTACTGGAAAAGGCTTTGCATATTAGGGAGATAGAAGGTGGTAGATTTGATAGATTGGTCTTACTTAGCACCTGTACATCAAGTGCGACCAATGGCAGACATATCTTAGTCGGGCAAATTTCAGATAATATATATGATGACCCTTTTGTCAAAGTAGGCATTACTGGCGAGTTCGGCCATGCGGCTGGGTTCTGGACGCACCCGCTATTTGGGGTCGTGATAGCGATGTTAGTTTTAGCAAGCATCTGGTTAGTTAAAAGACATAGAAGAAAGAAGGGGAAAAGACGTGAAACAAAAAAGTAGAGTAAGGCAGGCAAGCACAGTGGCGCAAAACGGTCGATTAGGGCCAGAAAGGATGGTGGCGCACCAAGGTCAAGGCTGGCAAAAATTAGGGAGATGGCTGTGCGCAGTAGTAATTTGTTTGGGAATAGTATTACCAAAGGCCGAGGTGATGGCGACAAGTGTTGACCAAGTGAGCTTTTTGGTTGCCCAGACATTAAACATAGAAGGCATCGCCCCACCCGAATTAGAACAGGAATTTACGTATGTTTTAGAAGCTATGGAAAGTGAAAATCCCCTGCCGCCAGGAAGTGTGGATAATCGGTATTTTTTTGTAATAAAGGGTAGTCAGAAGATTAGCTTAGAAACGTTAACTTTTACGGAAGTTGGTGAGTATCATTATCAGCTACGCTTAGCAGAAATCAAAACGGATAAAGCCTTTACGTGTGACCAAGAAGTCTATGAGCTGACGGTTTATGTGACGGAGAATAGCGGCGTGGTCAGAGCATATGCCATGGCAGTGAATAAGGCGGGACTAAAGAATGATGAGTTGAGGTTTACCCATAACTATAAACAACCAGATAGTATCCCAACCGATGTACCACCAACGAGTGTGCCGCCAACGGATGTGCCACCAACGAGTGTGCCACCAACGAGTGTGCCACCAACGAATGTTTCGCCAACAGGTGTGCCGCCAACCAATGCGACGACACCAGATGGCACACAATCAGGTCCCAAATCCAATCCCCCAAGTAATAACACGCAGGGGCAAACGACAACCGGAGCCAAAACAGGTGATGATACCCAGGTCTTCCTCTTTGCGGGGGTCGGGGTGATAGCGTTGTTGACGATGATGGGAATATTAGTAATTAGAAAGAAAAATAGGGAAAAATCTTAGGTGTTTTTAATGGCTGTTGGGTGAGGAGAGGAATCTTTTCACCCGATTTAATTGAGAAAGTAAGCGCTTAAGTATGCCTAAGAGCCTATTTTGATTGGGGTAATATTTAGTTATTTTCCATCGAAGTCAGCAACCGAGAAAGATATAGTAGAGCTGGTGCGGTAAAGGGGTTCTAAGATTGGAGAAGGTGAGGAACATAAAAATGATTCAAATTCATATTTGTGAAGATTCCGAAGAACAATTGAAGCAAATTTGCAAGGCAATTAAAAATGCCTGTGCCATTGTCTCGGAAGAAATGAGCATCGTAACGACCACAACAAAACCAGAAACATTGCTTGAAGTAGTGGGTAAAAATAGCGAGGTGAATGTATATTTTTTGGATATTGATTTAAGGCATAAAACAATGAATGGTTTTTATGTGGCGACAAGAAAGATACGAGAGATGGTCAACTTTATGAAGCAGATGAAGTAAGGTTTTTGTACGCTTTTTACAGTGAGTTAAGTTACATTTTAAATTATATCTTGAGTTGAAAATACATTGAAGATTAACAGGGTATCTGTTAATATATACATATGGGTGTTATCTCATAAACGGTAGGCGGTTGGTCCTTCAACAGAGGGACTAAAACCTCTGATTACATAGAAATCCTTTACGGAGGAAATCTAAGGAAAGGAGGATACTTGGATGAGTGACTTCGAAATATTATCATTAGTGTTCATGGTTCTTGGAATCATTGTAACGTTACTAATAGCATATATCGACAATCACACAAAAAAGTAATCGCCCCCGGTCAAGAGCGCGATTGCTTTTTGTGTAATCTATAATCTGGACCAACCGTCTATCGGTAACACCCTTCTTTATATTATTAGTTTAGCAAATCTTATTATTAATGTCAACTACCGAGCGGAGTTCTTTTTCGTATATTTCCATGGGTGGGTATGATACAATGGGCACATAAAATCAGAAGATAGCGGTGCCAAAGGGAATAGCAAGAGTACTTAACGCGCGGTGTTAGAGAGGTCTAAGCAAGATGATAAATATACGAAAAAGTAATAAGGTTGATGAAAATACCCTTGATAATATTAAAATATTGCAACAACTCAAAGAAAATATAAGAGAAGTGAAGAAATGTTATTCAGAAATGAGTAGGGACAAAATGGCTAATTATGTCAGGGGGATTTGTCAAACCTTGGATTTGATAGCCAAAGAGGTTGCGCTTAATCAACACAAAATTCCCAATATTAATTTACTAATAAAATACTATTTACCAGTGCTGATTAAAATGCTACAGCAATATATAAATATCAAGAATAACAAACTAACAGGTGCGAGTTTTGATGAGATTAATCAGGCAGTGGAAGATATGTTACCTAAAATACAGCAAGCCTTTAAAGCGTTACTAAACAAATTGTTTAGTGATGAAAATGATGATATTGATGTAGCGGTAAAAGTAATGATGAGCGAATTTAACCGAAGGGGGTTGCTTGATGATTGATTTCACTCAGTTTAAGTTCAATCATGAATTTAGAGACTATCAAAAAAGAGCATTAGATGAAGTGCATAAGTATATGCAGGATGATAAAATACATATCGTTGCCGCCCCCGGAGCTGGGAAAACAATTTTAGCCTTGCAATTGTTAATTGAAATTGGGAAAAACGCTTTGATTTTAGTCCCAACAGTTGCTCTAAGAGAGCAGTGGGTCGAACGATTTTGCGAAGATTTCGCGGATAAAGTAGACGTTACGGGAATACTTAGTAATGATTTAAAGAATCTTAAGCCGCTTACCGTAGCAACATATCAGTCGCTACACACTCACTACAAAGCGGAACATCTTGAACTCCTAAAGCTTATCAAAGCGCAAAAAATAGGGCTGATAATATTAGATGAAGCACATCATTTAAAGGCATCTTGGTGCAAGACGCTTGATGAAGTCTTAAAATATTTTGGCAATATCAAAGTGATTTCGCTCACAGCAACCCCACCATATGATGTATCAAATAGTGAATGGCAAAAATATATAGAATTATGTGGCGAAATAGATGCGGAAATTATGATTCCCGAATTAGTTAACGAGGGTAATTTGTGCCCCCATCAAGATTATGTATATTTTAACTTTCCATCACAAGAACAACTGGGGAAAATAGAAAGTTATCGTGAAGAAAGAAATGACTTATTTAGTCGATTATGCCAAAGTAATGAATTAGCGACGGCAGTTTCGCTTAATCCGGGGATTATTAACTTAGAAGACCGGATTGACTATTTCCTAAATAATTTTGAATATTATATTAGCATTAGAAGTTTTTTGAAATACCGAGGGATTCCCGTTAGTGAGCAATTAACCAAGGATGAAGCCGTAATTCCTAAGTTTAATATTAGATTCATGGAAATATTACTGACCAATTGTCTTTTTGCCGATAAGAATTCATATAAGGATTTTGCCGGATATTTTAAGGAGATAAAGCGAGAATTAAATGAAATAGGAGCAATTCATGAAAGTCAGGTGAGTTTAGTAAATAGTCAAAAGACGAAAACATTAATCACCCAAAATATTGGGAAATTAAATAGTATTAATGCCATAATAGCAAACGAATATCAGGCTATGCAAGATAGGCTTAAGCTGGTTGTTATTACCGATTATATCCGCGAAGATATTTATGAAGTGGCGGAAGATAAAGAAATTAATGTCCTAGGCGTTATTCCGATTTTCAAGAGCATCCGAAACAGGCACAAGGAAGACATTAATATTGCTGTTTTAACTGGAAGTATTGTCATCATCCCAACAGCTACAAAAGCTGCGTTGAAAAATATTTGTCATGAACGAAAAATAGCTGAAGTTGAAACGATTGAGCTAGCATATGATTTTGACTATTGTGAAGTTCACTTTAGCGAAAAAAACCGCAAATACATGGTGGCAATTATAACGGAATTATTTGAGAAACAAAATATCCAAGTGCTGGTTGGGACCGCGGCATTAATTGGCGAAGGTTGGGATGCGCCATTTGTGAATACGCTGGTTATGGCAACATTTATCAGTTCTTTTGTAACCTCAAATCAAATCAGAGGTAGAGCGATTAGGATAGATAAAAAAGATACGAATAAAACGGCGAATATTTGGCATTTGGTGTGCCTTTGTCAGGCTAGTAAAGAAAAATATAATTTGGGGGTTGATTATGAAATTGCCAGAAAAAGGTTTGAAGCCTTTGAAGGGGTATCTTTAGCGGAAAGTCGAATTGATAGAGGGATTGAACGATTAGGTATTAAAGAAAAAGGTAGTAAAACACTTGCTGAAGTTGCTGATATCAATGAGCGGATGATGCAGGTAGCGGCGAGGCGTGACCGGATGAAGGAAATGTGGTTAGCGGCGCTTCGCAATTATGTTCCCCTTAAACGCAGTAAAATCGCCAAAGCGGATTGCAGTAAAAATATTTATAATCATCATAAGGAAGTGATTAAATCAGGAATAATCAAGGAGCTAATAGTATTAGTGCTAGGGGCGGTGGCCTTGATGATATGGGGATGGTCAAATATCGTTGTGATGATAATTTTAGCAAGTCTGATGACAGGAACAGCCATACGAAGTTGGCAAAAAAGCAAAGCGACCTATCTAATTAATAAATTTGGTAAGGCGTTGTTAATGACCATGGTAGAAATGGAAATAGTTGAAAGAATATCTAAAGTTGTTGTTGAGCAGGGCACCGAAGGGATAAGCTTTTACATGGCAGAAGGCAGCACCATTGAAAAATCTTGGTATAATGATAGTTTAGCGGAAATGTTATCACCAATAGAAGTACCGCGATATCTAGTCAAGGTTTATCAAGGTTATTACCAAGTGCCAGCCGCCATTGGGAAAAATAAAAAATGGGCGCAGGTTCTGGAAAAGCATTTACGCTTAGAGTTTCGTAGCGTCAAATTATTTTATACAAAGACCCCAGAAGGAAAACGGCGATTGTTAGAATTGAAAATGCAGATGTTGACTGCTAAATAATGATGGATAAACTGTGGGTATGTGATTCAATCTTGGTGCGGATTAGGATATGTCTTTTGTAAAAAAGTAGTTTCAGGTGTTGGCAAGTGGAATGATTGTGGTTTTGAAGATGGAAAAGCAAAAGAGAGTACAAAACAAAATTGACAAACAACTGTTCGATAGAATATGATGTTATAAAAAGCATAATGTGTAATGTTGCTGCTTGTCGATGGTGTGGTGTATTATATAATAATTTAAAAAAAGTTCGAATTTTTTCTAAATTCGGGCTTTTTTGTTGCGCTTTTGTTGCACTCACTTTGCTATAATGACCCCACACATTTTAATAGGGGAAACTGTATCAACTCAGACGCAAAGTTGTATATCGTAAACCAGAATAGGAGAAATGAAATTAATGAACAAGATGAAAAACAAATCTAGAAAGACAAAATTGAAAAAGCCAATGAACAAAATAATTTCTTGCATGCTAGTGGTAGCATTAGGGTTTTCTAATAGTTATCCAGTCTATGCAACGGATACGAGAGGCAAAAGCGATGAACAGTTGGAAGATACCAAGACAATGTTTGGCTATCAAATGCCAGAAGGTGACATGGTGGTTGATAATGTGGAACCAAATGATGATGTGGAACCACCAGTAGAAGTTGAGCCAGATGATGATGTCGTTGTACCACCAGCAGATGATAGCACGACAATCAATTTGGTTAATGATAACATATCAAGCAATGCACCAAAGCTTGATGATTTGGCGAGTGATGAAAGCCAATTAGTTATACCACAAGGAGAGGAATACAATTTAACCCCCTACTCCTTAAATACCGTGACAATCAACCAGTCACAGACAACCGGGGATATTCAAACAGTTATACAGGAGGCCATTTATAGTGCGAACATTGGTGAAACCGTGACTGTTGTGGGCGAGAACATCAATGCTACTACTGGCATTTCAATCTACATCCCAGTGGGACTAACCGTCCGATGGCAGGCCGTCCTTCACACGCCCGACAACACCCTTAGCCCCACCCTAACTCAATTAGGTCCCGGGCACCTAATCATAGACGCTGGAACTTCGTTATCTAGCGACGATAACACCACTTTGAGGTTCAATGGCCAATTAACCATGAGGGACGGAACCATAGTGAGCGATGTTGGCAGTGCAGTGGTAGGAGACATGACCGCAGATTCATTTGATATGTGGGGAGGAACAATAACCAGTAGCTCGTCCCCAGCTATTTCGCTCACAGAATCTGGCTGCCATGTACAAATCCACGGTGGCACAGTACACTCCACGTATAATTCAGCTATACGCATCGGGCACCAACACGCTTCACTCAAGATAAGCGGCGGGTTAATAACTGGTGACAGAAACGCACATACTGTTTTGATAACTCATGGAGCTCCCACCAATGATGTGATTGTTAGCGGTACCGGTCGAGTTGAGGCAAGGGGCAACGGTAATGCCATTGAGACAGCGAGCGGCGTGACCGTGACGGATTCCGCGGTAGTAACGGCTAACGCCGGTCGGGGGCTGGTCGTTGGGGGCGATGTAACTGTTTCCGATTCAGCAGTGGTGTCGTCTGTCAGCGGTATTGCCATCAGGGCAGGACAACCGTCTTCAACGGTCACTGTTAGTGGCGGAACAGTCAGTAGTGATACACACACCGCCATCATGGTCTCTGGTGAACATGCCGCCGTTGCTGTCAGCGGTGGCTTGGTATTAAGCGAAGGACCTGCGAACACTGTCGAGAATAACCATGGTACCGGTAGTAGCGACAATGTCACTATCAGCGGCACAGGTAGGGTTGAGGCAAAGGGTAGCGGTGATGCCATAAACACTTGGGGTGATGTAACTGTGTCGGATTCGGCGGTGGTTACGACTGCCTCAGGCCATGGTATTAAGACAAGCGGCCCAGATGCAACTGTCACCATCGATGGTGGTCAAACCAGCAGTAACACTGGAAATGCCATCCTAACTACTGGTAGACAGGCAAACGTCACTGTCAGCGGAGGGACACACAACACTAATCACAGCGAAACTATCCGTTCCCTTGGTCAAGATGCCGTTATTACCGTCAGCGGTGGCACGATCCATAGTAGAGCAAATAAGGCCATAGATGTCACAGGCCAAAATGCTGTTGTCAATATCAGTGGTGGTTTGCTATTCACCGAAGAAACAAATACTGTCGTTTTGGGAAATACCTCTAACACCACTAATGTCACTATCAGCGGCACAGGTAGGATTGAGGCAAGGGGTAGCGGTAATGCCATTCTCACATATGGCGAGGTAACCGTGACAGATTCCGCGTTTGTTTCTGCCACCAGGGCTCATGCCATCGAGAAGCGAGGCACAACTGCAACAGTCACAATAAACGGCGGTGTGGTGTTCTCACCTGGTCGGACTATCTTTGGTGTCGACCCTGTTATCGGGATGAACGGGACTCCTACCATCAGCGACCCAGCCGTGGTGGTAGCATGGAATAAAGCAGCAGGTAATACTACCTACACAGCAGCCACCACGACAGACCTAGTCGCGGCGCCGTCAGGTGCAACATTTGGCTGGGACAGCAGCGGCGGAATTGCTTATGCTAATGGAACAAATACCGGCATAATTCCAATTAACGGTGTTACTGTTACAAAAAGAACCCTTACCGAAGGTGACCTTATCTATACAGACCCAGCAAGCTTTAACCACGCTTATACAGGTGTTGCACAGGGGATTGGTACCGTAACCCTTAAATCGCCGCATGATGTAGACTTTAATGCGATAACCGGCGGCACGATAGCGGTGTACTATGACAGTGATACAATTGTTCCCACCGCTGCTGGCACCTATGTCGTTGAAGTGCGAATTAGCGGCGGCACAGGGTATGAGGCAGCGGCGATTTTACTTGGTAACTATACGATTGCCAAGGCCGCAGCCCCAAGTATCACATATCCAGTAGCAACAACCATAACCTATGGTGAAGCACTTACATCAGCAATGCTCACCGGTGGTAGTACATTACATGGTGATTTTGCATGGGATGACGGGGGTATTTACCCAACCGTTGCAAACAGTGGTTACACCGTGAATTTCACGCCAAATCCCCATACATTGGCAAATTATGAACCAATCACTACCTTGTCCGAAACGGTAGCAATTACCGTTAATAAAGCTACCACAAGCGGCGTACCGCAAATCTTTGAAGTGGTAAATACGCAGGCGCATACGTACTCATATGACCTAACCGCACTTCTTCCTGATGTTTCACCGAGAACATTAGGAACGGTGACGTACAATGTTACTTCGGTCGACAATACCGACGGTGTGTTAGCAACCGAGCCAACTAACGCAGTGGTTTCGCCACTGACGCTAGATGTCGCCAACGTGGCAGACACAGGCAAAACAGCAGAGATTATCATTACCGTTTCAAGCGATAATTATAACGATTTCACAGCCGTTCTGACGGTAACAACCGTGCCGAAACAAACAGTAACAATCACCGCAGATGTGGCAGGAGGCATTTACAATGGTATGTCCTATGCTTACAGCAATCCCGTCGTTACCAGTGACTTAGATGACAGTATTCTAAGCGGCATTACGCTTGATGTTCTCTATGAAAGTAGCGATGGTGGCACTTACAGCAACCCAGTCGCACCAACAAGTGCCGGCGATTACCAGTTGACCCTGTCCGTGCCAAGCGATAACCTTGAATACACTGGCAGTGAAAGCTTTGATTTCACAATTGCACCGGAAGAATTGACAATAACAGGCCTTGTCATTGCCGATAAAACATATGATGGTAATACGACTGCCAATATTAGTGGAACACCATCACTGGATGGTCTTGTTGGTAGTGATACGGTGAACCTGACAAACGGTACACCGACCTTTGTAAGTAAAAATGTCGGTGCTGATATTACAATCAACTTAACAGCATTTTCTTTGACAGGCATAGACGCCCATAATTACACCCTTATCCAACCAACTGGAATCATAGCCAATATCCATAAGGCGAATCTGACTTGGGGTAGTAATGGTACGGTGCAGGACAAAACCTATGATGGTACAGTAAATGCGACAGTCGATACCTTGCCCGAACTAAGTGGGGTGATTGGAAGTGAAGATGTAACACCTCTTGGCGGTACAGTTACCTTTTCTAGTGCAGATGCTGGTTCGCACACGATGATTGCCAGTGGTTGGGGTATAACTGGCGCAGATGTAGGGAATTACCACGCGCCAATAGGCAATCCGACATTTACAAATGGTACAATCATCCAAGCTGAGCCAGCATCATTTGCAATAGACATCCAAGCTGACGGTCATGGTACAGCCAGTGCTGACCAAATCTTGGCAACAGTCGGCACCAACATTACGCTAACAGCAACACCAAATAGTGGCTATGCCTTCAAAGAATGGCAAGTCCTAAGTGGCGGTGTGACAGTTACCGACAATCAGTTCATAATGCCAGCAGGAGCAGTTACGATTAAAGCAATATTTGAAGAAATTGCGCCGCCGCCGACTCCAAGTGAATATACCATAACAAGTGGTGCAAACCAATCATGGAGA
>JGI994J12354_10003105_pt1 | contig 15734 bp, 17 predicted proteins | sample IntmicLarv3ML3BL_FD_12354 | JGI IMG/M metagenome (IMG submission 12354)
TCTGTACTTTTTTCAGAATCTGATATTCAAATACTGCTTCTTTATCATTTGACTTTGCTTTGCGCTCTACTTTTGAAATCCGGTTTTCTATCGTTTGTAAATCTGCCATGATTAATTCCAGATTAATGATTTCAATGTCGCGTATCGGATCCACACTGTTTTCTACATGAGTGATATTTGCATCATCAAAACAACGGACAATGTGGCAGATTGCATCAACTTCACGAATATGAGATAAGAATTGGTTTCCCAATCCTTCTCCTTTACTTGCACCCTTCACTAGACCTGCAATATCGGTAAACTCAAAAGTCGTAGGGATCACTTTCTTTGGTTGAAAAATTGCTACTATGTCTTCTATTCTGTAGTCAGGCACTTCAACTACCCCCACATTGGGATTAATGGTGGCAAATGGGTAGTTTGCTGCTTCTACTTTTGATTTTGTAATTGCATTGAATAATGTGGATTTCCCTACGTTTGGTAACCCAACAATTCCTGCTGTTAATGCCATGCTATTCTCCTTCTATTCTTCTGTGTTTTCTGGTGCTGCTTTTTTAATAATCTTTTTTAGCTTTCTTTCAAAGTCTGGTCTTTCCATCATAATAATATTTCCACAGCCCAAACATTTAATTTTAATGTCAACACCCATGCGAACGATTTCCCAGTGCTGAGATTTTCTACAAGGATGATCTTTTTTCATCTGTACAATATCATGCAATTGATATTCCATTATTCCCCCTCCTTATCGCAATATGCCTTCCATGTATTTTGAAGCAACATAGTAATTGTCATCGGGCCCACTCCTCTAGGAACAGGTGTAATGTAGGATGCAACTTCTTTTGCACTTTCAAAATCAACATCTCCATAGAGTTTTCCATCTTCATGCCGATTAACACCAACATCAATAACAATCGCTCCTTCTTTTATCCAGTCTCCTTTTACAAAATGACGTTTCCCAATCGCAACAACAAGAATATCTGCTTGTTTGCAGTGTTGTTCAACGTCCCTTGTTTTGGAGTGACAGATTGTAACGGTTGCGTTTTCTCTTAATAATAGTTGTGCCACAGGTGTGCCAACTAAGCGGCTTCTACCCAAAACTACAGCTTCTTTTCCTGCAATCGTTTCAGGAATAGAATGAAGTATCTCCATAATCCCTAATGGGGTACATGGCACAAATCCATCTTCGCCATTATATAGCTTGCCCACATTTGCTGTATGAAAGCCGTCTACATCTTTTTCTGGTAAGATATTGTCCACTATTCTTTTCTCGTCCAGATGCCCCGGAATCGGCATCTGTATCAGTATACCATCTACTGCTTCGTTGTTATTATATTCTCTGATTATTTCTATCATTTCTTCCGTTTGTATTGTTTCTGGAAAGTGCTTCAATTCAAAAAGAAAGCCCACTTCTTCACAAGCTTTTGATTTCCCTTTGATATAGGAAATGCTTGCTGGATTATCTCCAACCAGGATTACCACAAGTTTTGGCAATCTTTTATTACTGGCAACCAAGACTTCTGTTTTTCTTTTCAACTCTTCTTTAAACTGTTTTGCAAGTTCACTTCCATAAATAATTTCTGCCATTTATAATTCCTCGCTATCTATCATTATACTAACAGGTCCATCGTTCACTAAGCTAATCTTCATGTCACTCCCAAAAATTCCCGTTTCCACAATAGGTATGTATTGTTTCAGTTGGGTATTGAAATACTCATATAACGGTTTTGAGTGGTCTGGTTTTGCAGCTTTTTCAAAACCTGGTCTGCGTCCTTTTTTGTAATCCGCATATAAAGTAAATTGCGATACTGATAAGATTTCTCCTTCTACATCAAGTAAAGAAAGATTCATTTTTCCCTGCTCGTCTTCAAAAATCCTCAATTCGACAATTTTCTTTGCTATTTTATCACAGATATCTGTGGTGTCGCTATGGGTAAGCCCCACTAATAAAAGCAACCCTTTCTGGATATTGCAATATTCTTTTCCATCAATGCTTACTGAAGCCTCAGTAACTCTTTGTAGTAATACTTTCATAATCTCACCTACCTCTATTCTACAACGAATTAAATCATGATAAAATAGGGTAAAGGTGATTTTATGAGACAACCATTGGCTTTTAGATTACGCCCTAAAACACTAGATGACATTATTGGACAAGATCATTTGGTTGGAGAAGGACAAGTAATACGCAAGTGTATTGAAACAAAGACGCTTTTTTCTATGATTTTTTTTGGCGAACCAGGCACGGGAAAAACTTCTCTAGCAATGGCAATTGCAAATGAGCTTCAACTTCCATATCGCATGTTTAATGCAGTTACTGGAAACAAAAAAGATTTAACCATTATTTTCGAAGAAGCAAAGTTGGCTTCTAATTTAATTGTCATCATCGAAGAGATTCACCGCTTAAACAAAGATAAACAAGATTTACTACTTCCTTATGTTGAAGAAGGATTAATCACCATGATTGGCACTACTACTTCCAATCCTTATTTTGCGATTAACCCTGCCATCCGTTCCCGTTGTCATTTGTTTGAAATAAAACCTCTGACCTCTGAAGATATTGCTTTAGCAATCGATCGTGCATTAGCAAATCGAGAACAATTCCCAGAGGAGATTACCATAGATGAACAAGCAAAACAATTAATTGCCAACCACAGTAATGGAGATTTGCGTTATGCCTTCAACATTCTTGAAATCTGCACTTTAGCCCATAAAAACGCCCATATTTCCCTGGAAATTGTGCAAGAGTACTCTAGACTTCCAAACATGAATATGGATTTTGATGGGGATGGACACTATGATGCTGTCAGTGCTTTTCAAAAATCCATCCGTGGTGGTGATGTGGATGCAGCACTTTATTACCTGGGTCGTTTGATTAAAGCCAATGATATGGATTCCATTGAACGTCGTTTGTTGGTAACAGCTTATGAAGATATNGGATTAGCAAACCCCGCAGCTGTTGCTCGAACCATACAAGCCATTGATGCTGCAAAAAGAGTGGGTTTCCCAGAAGGTATGATTCCGCTTTCTGTTGCTATCATTGATTTAACTTTATCGCCTAAATCAAAATCAGGTAACAATGCCATTCATGCAGTAATGGATGAATTAGATCATCGCAATCTTGCCGTCCCTCGATACTTGCGACTAAACCCAGTTGGATTGGAAGACGAAGAGAAATATCCCTATGGGCGTCCAGACTTATGGCACCGCATTCAATACTTACCTGATGAAATAAAAGATATCGTTTTCTATGAAGGAAATCGAAACAGCACTTATGAAAAAGCATTGGATGACAACAATAAGGAATTAAAGAAACAAAAAAGGATAAATCGTATTTCAAAATTAAAAGGGTAAGTTACCCTTTTTGTTTGCGCAGATGACTATCTAGTATTCCTCGCTTATAATACTTCTCCCCTTTTACGACAACAAGAATTAAACTTATTATTGCAATTGAGAAACTGATTATTTTTTCGAATGTTGTTACCTTTACCATAATCAATCTTGCTGGCATTAGTAACATAGAGAAAAACGGAAGGAAAGAGCCTAACCATCCTATGCCTTTATTCAGTTGTTCTGAAGTATTGATGGATAACACAAAATAATAAACAAATAACAAGAAAAAATAAAACGGCCCTTGTATGCTAGCTGACTCTTCAACACTTTTTACATACGAGGACAATATCACCAGTATCAGTTGCACAAAAAGGATACCAACAAACAAGAAGATTAATGCCCAAGTGATATTGATTAATGATTCCTTGTTTACTGAATATATATAAAAGAAAGATGCAAAGTTTTTAAACTGCCTATCCAGCAATCCTATCTTTACAAGAAAAGAAACCATTCCAGTACCATAATCATAGATAAACCGCAACGCACCGAAGAAAAGAATGCACCCAGTAACAATGCCTAGTTGTATTAGAATAGTCAGCCACGAAATCATCATTTTGGATAGTAAATGAACCCTAGTAGAAACAGAAGTCAGAATTAGNTCTAATACTCTGCTGGTTTTTTCGTGCACTACTTCATTTGCAATTAACGCACTATAACTTANCATCATAAAATAGATTGCTGTAATTACCACAAAGACTCCAGTTTCTTTACCTTCATTATCTTTCTTCTTTTGTGTTGTTTCTAATAAGACAGAAGTATCAAATAATGGTTGATACTGTTCTTTACTTTCCTTTTCGTGATATTCTTCTACAACATGATTCAAACAACTTTCCAGTCGTTTAATTTCTATAGCATCAATATCTCCTTGTGCACTAAGATGCCATCTCCCTGCTTTTATCGTCAACGTTCTAGCAACATCACTACTTTTCTCGACAAGATGATATTCTTCTTGTAAGTATTCCTTTATGTTAGGGAAACGTTCTACTACAGCGTTTGTGATGAATAATTGAGGTTTTTCAAGAAATCCAGGATCGGCACTTGTTACCAAAAGATCCATCGAAAACAAAAAAGCAAGCACTCCTACAATTATTACATTTAAAAGCAGTGTTGCTTTGTTGTTGAAACGATTCCGCAAAGAAAAGAGTATTAACTCACCCATCAACCATTAACTCCTTAATCGCATCAGTAAGGCTTATCTCTTCGTATTTAAGAAAGTTCACTTTTTCATGATGTAGTTGATAAGCAGCGTATATTCTGCTAAACTTCTCATTTTCAAAAAGAAGTTTTATTTTTTTCCCTAGTAATTGATATTCAATTAATTTTGCTGATTTCATTTTTTTATAATCAGCTGTCTTTAATGTGATATAACGATTCCCATATCTTTTCTTCAGTGTTTCAATATCTCCAAAATATCTCATTTCCCCTTCTTTCAGAATCAACAGCTTGTCACAAAAGTCTTCAATATGGTCATGCTGATGACTTGAAAGAAGAATAATTTTCTTTTCCGCTTTCAATTGTTGAATAACCCTTTTGAAAAGCAAAATATTCTCTTGGTCCAATCCGGTAAAGGGTTCATCAAGTATTACTACTTTTGGATTATGAATTATACTGCAAAGTAACTGTACCTTCTGTTGGTTTCCTTTTGATAATTCACGTATTCTCTTTTGTCGATATGCTTTTATCCTTAGTTTCGTTTCCCATCTTTGGTAAGAAAACTCGATTTCTTCTTTTCGCATTTTTTTCAGGCGTGCTAAGAAAGCGACTTGATTGAATACGGTTAATTCTTTCAATAAACTTCTTTCTTCAGGTAAATATCCATATTCTATTCTCTTCTCATATGGTGCTTCAATCAAGCCACTATCTGGACTTAGAAGGCCTAATAGGAGTCTAAAAGTTGTTGTTTTGCCACTTCCGTTATTTCCAAGCAAGGCCATGACACTTCCTTCTTCTAATTGAAAAGAGATTTCCTCAATCCCTTTCTTTTTCCCATAATATTTACTGACATCTGAAAAAACTAACATATTCTCACCTAATACAGTATTTTATGTATTATTTGTTTCTCCTAATGTAAATAAACAAAAAGTGTTTGAATGCTTCAATTTTTCAAACACTTTAGTTTTTTTTATTTTAGATTATAATCTCCAGTAAATCGATTATAATCTTCTATTCCGTCTACATTCACAATAGAGACAGCAACAATAATTAACTCTCCTCTAGAATCGCTTAGATAGTTAGGTGTCACATTTGCCCATATTTCTATTTCATCATCGATTTCAAATTCATATAATGATTTCATTGAAAACTCTATTGCAAAGTAATATCCGTCTTTGCTTTCAACAACATAAACTGTTTTTTCAAATGACGATGAATCAGATACAGCCTCATAAGTGTCAATAACGGTTCCTTTCAAGTAGATTTGTATTTCCTTATAGTTCGATTTTTTTATTTCGGCTAATAATTGATCATATTTATCAGGCAGATATTTATTGGTGTTCTCATATGCTTGATTCTTATAATTCGCAATTTTCTCCTCAACGCTTAATTCTACTTTATCTCCGTCTTTGTATGAAATATAACCGAGTTCACTTATGTTATAATTCATTTCGATCGTTCTTATTCTGGATGATTTGCTATCATAATCAAAAGAATATCGAGCTTCTGGTATACTTGGGACATACAAATAGGAACACTCTCTGGTCTTGCTATCGCATCCTGTTTCTTTAGCAACTGTTTTTATACTTGTTCCCATCGTTATTCCGTTTTTAATTACAATAAAATCTTCAATTTCCTCAGCGGATTCAAACCTTGCTAGTGATAATGAATAGACTAATCCTTGATATGCGAAAATCGTTTCTTCATACGGGTTAAATGTTTGCACAGTGAGCACATACCCATCTTTATAATAGGTTATGAAATCAGAGTATTCTTTATAATCTAATTCAATCATTTCCCTTTCGCTATAATATTCATCAATTTCCCATCCTTTTTTAATCAACAGAGATAATTCAAAAGGCATTTCATAATACTCTCCTTCTAGGATAAAATCGAATTTATCATCGTTATCCAATAATGCTAAGTACTCTTCATTACTGGACAATTTTCCTTTCTCTGAATTACACCCAAATAAAGTAAAGGCTATGATTATGCAACAAATTATTTTTTTCATTTCATTATTCCCCTTTTCCTTCTGCTACATTCATTTTACAATTAAACGAAATAAAAAGTAAACTTTTCTTGTTTACTTTCTTAATATAAATTTTTAATCTTCTAACTGCTTTTAAAACCTGGTTTCTTATCATTGCACTTGCAGTTCCAAAATAAACTGAATATCCTGCACGTGTTTCCACAATTTTGTAGGCTCCATTTCGTTGCAATTTATTAAAATCAATTAGAGTGCGGTTTTCAATTTGCACAATAACTTTTGTTGGCGTGGAATTAATCATCTTAATATTTTGAACACCACCCACAGAATCAATGAAGTTCTCAACTACTTTTTTGCCTCTTCCTGTTTGCATGACATCCAGTCCTAATTTTTTGTAATAATAGCGAATGGCAAAAAAGTAAAGGATAGCCGCAACAACGCCTATTGCAATCACCAACAATACATTAATTTGAATTTCTGGATTTCTGAAATTAATAAACAAATCTAAGATGCTGCCAGGAGAACCTAATGAAGAAGGTCCGCTATAATTATATCCTATTTGGATATTGAGTATTTGCAGTAGCGCGAATAGAAGTCCTACGACGAATACATGTCCAATGTAAAATAATGGGCACATTACAATTAAAAAGATTTCAACTGGTAAAGAAGTATCAAACAGTAGCGATAAGAGAACAAACACAATCAGGAAAATGATATATTTTCTTCTTTCCATTTTGTCTGTGATTGTCGAATACACACCACAAGCAACAGCAGGAATAATGAACATATTAATAATAAAGTGTGGAGTAATAAAACGCCCTACTCCTGTATTGAAAATTCCTTGTGCGGATTGTGCAGTCCAAATGGAAACATCACCAAGGTAATTAACTCCAGTAGTACTTAACCACGAACCACCAAACTCTCCAAACCAGAATGGTTCACGAATTAAGGAAGGAAGATTTGTTAATGATAATATTTTTTCCACTACCCCATAAACAAAGGAGTTCAATGGATTCGTGATGTCGTACCCAATGAAACGGAAAATTCCATATAATGAACTGATGAAGAACGGCCATATCGTTGCAATTCCTACAGCTGCAATTCCCGATCCAATCACAGAAAGAATCAAGCAATAAGAATCTTTATCAATAAAAGAAAGCAAGCCATATCCCATACGGTTCCGTGATTTATGATAACAGAAGCGAGTGATTGCCCAAACAATCAATGCCGCCAATAACCCCGTTTGAATTGGGTAACGTACAATGTCTCCTAATGTATGTAAACGCGATACATCCAAATGAATCCCTAACACATCATAATAAACCATACTTGGCATACTGGTAGAAGTTCACAAACATTGTAACAATGTGAAAGAATATATATGCAATTACTCCAGTAAATGCAGGGAAAGATCCTTCATACCTTTTTGATAACGCCCTTATCATCACAAGGAAAGGAAAATTAATTACAATAAAACTACCAAAATAACGCAACAATTCCGCTATAATATATACTATGGTTGGGAGTACAATAATCTTAGCTAAATTAGCACTTAAGATAAAAGAACTCATCCCTCTGAAGATAATCGCAGCCATTAATGCAATCAATGGTTCTTGAACGACATCGAAAATTGTATTCCATCTTTTCATACCTTCACCTCGATTTATATGATACCATTATATCATCTATGATTCAACGAAAGGAATATGACACTATGAAAGTAATTGTTGCGAAAAATCAGGAAGAACTATTCTCTTTGATGCTAATTCGGATGGAAGTTTTTATGATGGAGCAGCAGGTTTCTCCGGATATAGAGATTGATGAATACGATAAAGAAGCTATCCACTTTCTTTTCTATAATGATGATAATGTGCCTTGTGCTTGTTGCCGTTTATTATTTGTAGATGGTCACTATAAAATTGGACGCCTTGCTGTACTAAAGAACCAGAGACGAAAAGGTTATGCTGCAGCCTTACTAAAAGAAGTTGAGGCTTATGCAAAAAAAGAAGAAATTGATGAATTGTATTTAAATGCTCAGACATCCGCAAGGGTTCTCTATGAGAAGCTTGGTTACGTTGCGTATGGCGACTTATTCTTTGAAGCAAACATTGAACATATCGGAATGAAAAAACCTATTTAGAATAGGTTTTTTAGTCTTTTCGCATAATTATATTTCTTGAGTCGGAAGATATTAATCTTTTTTTCTGATAACCGACATTTAATTTCTTTCGCATGATCTGCTTTGAGATATAAGTGATCAAAGCACAGCATACTGCCTTCAAAATTATCACTTTTCAAACTTATCTCTTTTTCTGCGGCCAAAACTAGTGGAGATTGTAACGACTGAAATAAACGATGATGAATCCCTGTAATTTCTGTTAACTGTATAATTTCCAAGTCGTTATCCACAACCGCTCCGTTTAACGATCGGTTGTACGCCGTCGACCCGATTTGCGAGGAAATACATATTCCCGTTCCGCGGAAAGTTTCTAGAAAGTTGTTCGAAATATAAATATCAAGTATTTGGGTTTTCATTACATTCTCAACGCGTACTTCATTGAGCGCATAATGCTTCTCTTTTCCGTCGACTGTGAATTCCAACAAACGTTTTGAAATAATAGTTGGTTTTCTATTTTTCAAATCAGAAACAAACTTTTCGATTTCTTTCGAACTATATTCTGTTAAAAATCCCAACGTCCCCGTATGAATACCGATAAAATTGATTTTGTCACAATCATCAAGATATTGATGTAATGCATATAAAAAAGTGCCATCTCCCCCAATTGTAATAACCAGTTCAGGTTGTTTGATATCTTCGTGAAATAAAGATTCATTTAAAAGTTTCCGTAGCTTTTTTTCTACTTCTTTTGAATGTTCATCATTACGTTGCACTATTGCATAACGCATCATACTAGTACTTCCTTTCAACATAGTCTTATTGTATCATAAGTAGTGAGGTTGATATAGATGAAACATTTCTTGGAAATTGAGTATAAGAGTTTATTAAATGAAGAGGAATACAAAGAATTAAAGGAGCAGTTCTCTGCCTTTTCTTCAGTGGTTCAAATCAACACCTATTTCGATACGGAAGATCGATCTCTTTACCACCAGAATATTTCTTTACGCATACGACAAATCAGTGATGAATTCATTTTAACGATTAAACACCCCAGTGGCGAACACGTTCAAGAATTCAACGCTGTACTGAGTGATAACAAGCTCTCTACACTGATTCACCACCCGTTAATAGAAAAGTACATATTTCCACATATTTCCAGGGAAATAGCTATTTTAGGGGCTCTAACGACATTTCGGGTGACGATTCCTTATCGCCAAGGCATCCTTTGTTTAGATCAAAATGATTATTTAAACCAGACCGATTATGAGATAGAATATGAGTTAAGCGAAGGCTACAACAATGATTATGAAGGTTTTCAATTATTCTTATATCAACATGGAATTGACGAAAAAAAAGCGAAAGGCAAATTCTTTCGCTTCATACAAGCATTGGATAATGATAACGAATATGTGTGTCTTCCATAAGCGTTTCTAGCTCTGGAGGTATATTGGTAAAGAACAATATTCCTACATGGATATCCCAGTCCTTAATTTTATCATTCAACAATTCAACGAACAAACTGATGAGACCACATAAAGTAATCAGTTTTTCTTTTGCTTTACGCACTGGAGAAATAAAACCAAACTGAATTTCAATATGTTGGTTTTTTATTCGCGATATCACAGATTGACTTCCTTTGATTACATCGTATTCTTGATAAGAACGTTTTGATAATAATGTTTCCATTTGTTTAATCAACTTCTTTTCTTCTGCTTCTGTAAAAACTTCAACAAATACTCTCTCATATATTTCAGCAAGCAAAAATGCAATTCTGTTTTTATCAATCACTTCATCATTGTGATTATCCACGGTTGACGCAAGCCAAGCATCCACCCCAATTTCTTGACCTCTCTTAAGAATTTTACTGGTCAGTTGATTATCTTCTTTATCGACATAAATATAACTCTCAACACGATTTGATATCTCTACTCCAAATTCGCTTAAATAGATTGGAGCCTGGAAAAAGATAATTTCTTCAACCCACAGACAATTAATTTCCTTTGGCAACTCTTTGCTTTTACTCATTCGCTCTATCGCTTTTCTTAATTCTTCTTTAGTAGCATAACCATTTTGAGTAGTATATTGATTCCACATCCTTTGGATTCCCATTACTTTTTGCTCTTTAAAAATTCCGTACCCAATGATGCCTCTTTCCTTTTTCTTATTACTTGTTTTTGCCAGAAAGAAAACAAAATCTTCTTTTTGTAAACTGCTTATATTTCGCTTCGAACCTGGACGCCAAAAATTAATCGCCTTGTTACCATTAAGCCGATGATACTCCATCATATCTTTATCTGTAATATACGCAATTGAAGCCATTTGTCACCCTCTTACTCATTATACCATAATACAATTCTGCTTATTCTTCTTATAAGAAAAGGTCCTGATTATGCATCAGAACCTTCTTTGGTTACAACTTCCTTTTTCTTTTTCATTGTGCTGTATACGAGTCCTAAACTGCATGCCACACTTAATCCACTTCCACCATAGAACAACGCTTGATACATTCCAATTTGGTTCTTGGTGTTTTGAATAGAGTCTTCCATCGTATGAGGAGTCATCTTGTTGTTGTCTAAACTCATGCGTGCTGTAAAGTCCATGATGGATGTCCCTTCCCACTTCATTGGTAATGTGAAGGTTGTTTTCTTATTCTTGTTCTCAACAATCACATCCTCATTCACCGCCACGACATTGACCTGAGGTAATGTAACCGTAAGATTAACTGTGCTCTCATTCAACGCTTCATTGATTTCCGCGCGAATTGTTGGCGGTAATTTGTTTGTCCCTGTTGATTCCAATATTCTTCCTAAGTCTGTTTCAAAGTAGAAATCTAGTACTTGTTCATATTCCTCTGAAGAACCATGTACATCCGCCACGAGGAAGAAACTTATTTCGGGATTCGTTATTATCTCTCTTAAGATTTCAACAGCTTCTTCATAACTGTCCGCTTTCTTTTCTAAAGTGAAAGTATAATCGATTGCATTTTCTTTGCTTGTGACTGTAAAGCCCTCTCGTTCATACTTCTTTGAAGTGCTATTAATTAAGCTGATTACATTGCTTCGAATACTACTATCCATCTTTTCTTCATCTATCTCTATATGGTAGGTTACTTTCACATTGTATTTGTCATCAATACTGTAACTAATGTCAGCCTTCGCACACCCACATAGCATGATAAGTAAAATCAGTACACTAATTATTTTTTTCATATTTATCTCCCTATTTGAATGTGTATGTCATTGGATCAGAAAGTCGCATTGTACCATCTGGGAATAATACCGTTACAATGAAGGTTTTCGTACCTTTATCCAATTGGTCATATTGCGAATATATCATTGTTGTCGTTTCTCTAGACACTGTTCCAATATAAGCTTGCATTGTGTCTCCAGAGTGTACTGTTTTGATTGGATAGATATAGTAGTTATCCTCATCAAAACATACTAATGTATAAATTGCTCCTTCGCCTGCGTATGCATCATTCCAAGTAATTCTATAGTGTTTAAAATATAAAGGTCCACTCATAGAATTATGACTAGAAGATCCACTTGTGATTTGAATCTTGATGTCTTTCTTTTCATGCAAGGCCGGCGCTGCAGGATATTCATCACCAATTGCTTGATGGAACAGATCATATAGTCCCTCAACTTCGCCTGCCAATGGAATCATTAGATTTTCTTGAGGGGTTCCATTCCCTGAACTATAACTATCTGGATGCTTAGCTCCGTATAATGTCTGTCTAACATCTTTATATTCAACCACTCTTTTTGCTGTTGGAGAACCCATTATTTGAACATAATCTTCGGCAGCAATTTCAATGATATACCAATGGTGATTAACTAAATAATCATTCGATTCTCCCCACCAGTCATATCGAATATTATACCCACTTAATCCACGAACAATTTCATATTCGCTATTTCTCACTGAATCTCCGTTTTGGAAAAAATAGTAGAAGGTAAAATGATGTCCATATTCATGGCTTAGAGTATGCGCCATTTGTTCTACCCTAGTGTATGAATCTCCATCATATAGTTCAATTGTACCCATATTTAAAAAATATGTTATTTTTCCAGTAGCAAGGGCAGGGAAATTTATATCAAGAAACAGTGTTCGTCTTTCATTTGTATGCGTTCCTGATACTGTTTCTGACCTTTCTGCATACACTATAACTTGATACAGCAACCCAAATTCATCTCCGTGCTTATTCAATTTTAATTCTTCATATAATTCGATTAATTTGCTTTGGTTCCACTTTTGGCTATAACTAATCATTTCGAAACCTTCTGGTGTCCTATAAGAATAGAGTATATCTTTATCTACGAACTCTGGTTGTTCAAATACTTCCAGAGCTTTTTCATTCTGTACAGGCCTCTCATGGTTTTGAGATAAATAGTTATCTATTTTCTCTTTGCTTTCTTGCTTGTCTTTAATTTTTTGTTCTAAAACTGGTATTTGCGTAAAAGTAAAGATTGATACTCCCAATAATACTGCAATACATACCCCCAAAATGTGCGGAATAAAACGTTTGATTTTATCCATCTAATATCCCCTCTCCATCATTTTTGTTACTGTTCTATAAATATATTAAAACGTAAAAGCAATCATATTACAATAGACTAAAAAATGCCAAATGTGTCCCCATTCTCATCTATCCCCATATTATATGCGGCTGGTAGCTTTGGTAGTCCTGGCATAGTCATTACTGCTCCAGTTAATACGACTACAAATCCTGCTCCCGCTGAGATTCGCAATTCACGAACTGTTAAAACAAAATCTTTTGGTCTTCCAATCTTTTTCGGATCGTCAGATAACGAAAGCGGCGTTTTGGCCATACAAACAGGATATTTATCCCATCCTCTTTCGTTGAATTCTGTTAATTGTTGTTTCGCGTAATCTGTGTACTCTACACTTTTACCGCCATATACTTTTTGAACCAGAGTTAGAATCTTTTCTTCTAGTCCTTGTCTTGTATCGTATAAGAAAGTTAGTTGATGGTTCTGCTCTGTCAAAGCAACAACTGTATTTGCTAAATCCATCATTCCTTCTCCGCCTTTTTCCCAACCTTCACAGAGAGAATAAGGATGACCTTCCTTTTCACACCATTGTTTAAGATATGATATTTCTTCTTCTGTATCGGAAGCGAACTTATTCAATGCAATGACAAATGGGACATTGAACTGAGAGATTGTTTCAATATGCTTTCTTAAGTTATCCATCCCCTTTTCTAGTAATTCTAAATTCTCTTCTTTTAATTTGTCATATTCACACCCTCCGTGCATCTTTAGAGCACGAATAGTTGCTACTACTACTACAGCATCGAGATTTAATTTAGCACTACGACATTTGATATCAACAAATTTTTCTGCGCCCAAATCAGCCCCAAACCCAGCTTCCGTAACAACGTAGTCTGCTAATCCTAAAGCCATCTTTGTGGCGATAACAGAATTGCATCCATGTGCAATATTTGCAAATGGTCCACCATGTATTAAAACTGGATTGTTTTCTAACGTTTGCACAAGATTGGGCATAATCGCTTCTTTCATCAATACTTTTAAAGCGCCACTAATTCTCAAGTCTTCAACAGTAATTGCTTTACCACTTTTCGAATATGCCACAACAATCTTTTTTAATCTTTCTTCGAAATCATCTAATGAATCCGCAAGGCACAAGATAGCCATTACTTCGGAAGCGACCGTTATATTAAAACCGTCTTTTCTAGGGATTCCGTTTTTATTTCCTTGCGCAATCTCAATTTCCCTTAGTGCGCGGTCGTTCATATCCATACATCTTTTCCATACTACTTTTTCTGGGTCTATATCTAAATTATTTCCCTGGAAAAGATGATTATCAATAATCGCACTGATAAGATTATTCACTGTAGTGATGGCATGCATGTCTCCGGTGAAGTGTAAGTTAATGCTTTCCATCGGAATAACTTGAGCATATCCACCGCCTGTTGCTCCTCCTTTGATACCAAAAACAGGACCAAGGGATGGCTCACGCAAGGCTCCAATAACATTCTTGCCGATTCTTGCGAGTCCATCTACCAAACCTACGGTTGTGGTTGATTTTCCTTCTCCTGCTTTCGTGGGATTAATTGCGGTGACTAGTATTAGTCGCCCATTATTATCTGCTCTTTCTAAAACTTCCAAATCAATTTTGGCTTTATCATTTCCAAAAGGAATGACATGTTTTTGATCAATTCCTGCTTTCTTCGCGATATCAAGAATTGGTTTCATTGTACTTTCTTGTGCAATTTGAATATCAGTTTTCATATTATCACCCCATTGTTTTTCTACCTTCAATAGCCTTAATAATGGTTAACTCATCAGCATAATCCAAATGCCCGCCCATCGGTAATCCATGAGCTATTCTTGTAACCTTTACATCGCTTGAAGACAATACCTTCGCTAAATATAATGCGGTTGTTTCCCCTTCGACAGTAAGATTGGTTGCGATAATTATTTCTTTTGTTTCATCGTTGATTCTAGGTAATAAGGAAGCAATATTAATATCTTCGGGCAAGATTCCTTTTGAGGTAGATATCACCCCATTTAGCACATGGTAAACCCCATTATAACTTTGAGTCTTTTCCATCGCGATTACATCCTTTGCTTGTTGGACAACACAGATAACTTCCTTTTCCCTTTTTATATCTTTACAGATACTGCATTCTTCCTCATCTGTAATGAACCCGCAGATCCTACACTTCTTTAGTTTATCATGCGCATCTTTGATGTTCGCAGAGAATTCAGTTATTTCTTGTTCTTCCATTTCCAATACAGCAAATGCATAGCGTTCCGCTGTTTTTTCTCCGACACCTGGAAGTTTCCGAAAGCTATCAATTAACACCCGTAATGTCTTTGCGTATTCCATTAAAACCCTCCAGGCATTCCCATTCCTTGCGTTAATGCTCCTAACCGCTGTTCTCTTTCCTCTTTTGCTTGAGACAAGGCATCATTCATTGCTAACACTATCATTTCTTCCATCATCTCTATATCTTCTAATGCCTCTTTTTCTACCTTCACTTCGCGAACTGTGTAAGTGCCATCAACCTTTGTTTTAACGACTCCACCGGCACTTCCT
>JGI994J12354_10003106_pt1 | contig 15733 bp, 13 predicted proteins | sample IntmicLarv3ML3BL_FD_12354 | JGI IMG/M metagenome (IMG submission 12354)
TTTTCATGAAGATGTTTGCACCGAGTTCGAGACTTGTGTCTGCGGAGACAGTAACATTTTCTGCGGAGAAGACCAACTGGGCCGGCCCTGCGACATCACATTCGAATTTACCGAATTTGTCATCGGTTTTAATTTCTTTTGCATTCTGATAGTCGACCATCCAGAGACCGTCGATTTCGACGAGGCTGGATTCAGTTCCCTGGAAAACGTCTTTAACGTGGACTCTCATGACCTGCATGTTTTTCTCACCGAGAACGGTTAAATCGAAAATCCATGTGGCTGATTCAAGGGGGTTAGGAGCAACATTGTTGGTGTTAACGATGCTGGAGTTGAGTTCCTTACCGTCTTTAAAGAGTTTGAGGTATGCTTTGTTACCGTCAACATCAATCTGGTCAACGATGATAGAGTATCCGGAACCGAGTTCAAGGGTTGCGCCGGTTTTTAAGATGTATTTTGTGTCATCGTCAATAACGAGTTTTGCGATTTTGTGAGCCTGAATTCCGGCAACGGGGGTACCATCAATGATATTTTTTGTACCGAGTGCGACATAGGGTTCAGCGAAGAAACCGAGAACTGCGTAACCGTAGTAATCAGCGGGAACAAGGCTGTCAAACCATCCATCGTAGGCATATTCCTGGAATGTCGGGGTTGTGGTATAGGTAAAGAGTAATGTGCCGGATTTAGTACCTGCTTCAATTTCCATTACTTCTGTAGAAACATCATTGTCAAGGTCATAGTAGAAACCTGCCCAGTCTTTGGCATCAATTGCTGTAGCCGGGACTGCGACGATTACATCATCGTAGTGCAAAACTGTACTTCTGATCTCAACGGAGTCAGCGGCTGCTGCGGTTCCGGCGAGAGCGAGAAGGACAACTAATGCGACTAATAAGTGTTTTAATTGCATATTATTTTCCTCCATAATTATTATGGTAAGCTGAGTTTTGCATTCGAAAGGAACAAAGTTCGACAATTTGTCGAAAAATGCTCGAATATCAGGGAAATTTCAGGTTTTGACCTAAATTCGATGATAGTTACGAATACCCAAGCTTATACAGGGTGTAAAACTGATGAAAGGCATATTAAGCTTTTGCGGTCATATCAGTCTAAAAGAAGAAAGATTTACACATAAAAACGATAAATAAGTCGATAATCGACGACATGGATTTTTGAGAGCGGGAACACCTCAAACGAATTTGGAAAGTTTTGCCGATGCTGTTTAAGAAGTAAATTGAGAGATTACGAACGAAAAATGACCGAACTTTTCGTCTTTTCTTGTATAATGTCGTAAATCCATTTAATTTTGTCGAAACAAAAAATAAATTTGACGAAATTAAATGGATTTAAGAATTAAAATACTAAAATATTAATAAAATATTAAAAACTAAAATAATACCATCTATTATAATACCCATCTATTATTTCAGACATTTCGGCATCTTTTGTTTATGCTTTGCCGCATTCATTTTAAAACAAATGGATTCATATTGTTCCGATGTCAGCTTATTTTCTTTTAAGAAGCGAGAAAGCTTTTTCTGATCAAAATCGGATTCGATGAAATTAAGCAAAGCATCTAATTGTTCATATTTCATCCCTAAATCGGCCTCGTCGGATTGACCGTCCCAAAATCCGGCGGATGGCGTTTTTGTTAAAATTGATTCGGGAATACCGACGTGTTTAGAAAGAAGGCGAACTTCTGTTTTGTAGAGATGAGAAAGCGGATCAATGTCGACGCCGCCATCGCCGTATTTTGTGAAATAACCGATTAACCGTTCGGTTTTATTTTTCGTTCCAAGAACAAGAAGATTATTGCTGTTGGCATAATAATAGAGAAGAGACATCCGCAATCTTGATTTCAAATTTCCTGCAATTCCCGCCGATTCCGAAGAGACAGAGGAAAAAGACGAAGAGGCAGAAACAAATGCAGGCTGCAGATTTATTGTTTGAAGGGACAGGGAGAAGCGGTCGCAAAGAGCAGACGCATCCCGCAAATCGTCGGAATCGAAAGATGAAGCGTTTTCGAGAGACGATTCATAGAAAAAAACGGGATGAACCTTTTCGGCGCCCAACGCTTTTGAAGCCAGCGCGGCCGCAAGAGCCGAGTCAATCCCGCCGCTGAGACCGAGAATGAGACCGGAAACGCCGGCATTTTTGACCGACTTTCGAATAAATCGAATTATTTTTTTCTCCGCAGAAACCGGATCAAAGTCCGAAAAATCGGAGAGATTTAAACAAGAACAAGAAGAAGTCATAAAGATGATTCTGACAGGATAGGCTTTAAAGGTTATGTTCAATAAAAAAGGATAGAAATAAAAAGAAACAAAAAAGAAAAAAAAAGAAAAAAAAAGTAACAAAATGAAACGTAAATAAGAACATAGAAAGAAAAAGAAGAAAGAAATAAATCATAACAGCAGTATTATAGAAATAATCAGAACACATTGCCGCCGCATTATGCACATGCATAGAATTAAAGCAGCAGCGGCCGATTCAAATTTTATCGGACATCAGACTATGAAAAAAAATATTATTACCGAAACAGAGCCGGAAAGCACACAAGAAAATAATTCCCCCCGAAGGAAAATAATATTGGAAGACCTGGACCGAGAAAAAAAGACAACACAGACTCCCTCAACGCCGCAGCGATCTGAAGAAATACAAATGGAAGTCGAAAAAGTATATCCGAGCGACGATTACGGAAAAGGGATTATTCAACTGCCTTCCGAAATTATGGAAGCGTTGGACATCAGCGCCGGAGAACCCGTGGAGATAGAAGGGGAAAGAAAAACAATTGCGCGCGTCTGGAAAGCAAACATATTAGAAGGGCTGACAGAAAACACGGTTCGGATGGACACATTTATTCGCTATAATGCAAAAGTCACCGTCGGCGATAAAGTGACGCTGCGAAAAGCAAAAGTCATTCCGGCAAAAAAAATAACGGTTGCGCCACTGGAAGAAGAAAAACTGACATTAACCGGCGAAATCGAAGACAAAATCCGTTACAATCTTCGAGAACGCTATCTTGTTAAAGAAGATATTATACCTGTCCGAAAAGACCTGCTCGGCTTTAACGATGTGTCCCGTCCGGAAGTTAAAAAGCAGACGGTCGAATTTATGGTCACACAGGTCACGCCGTCGAAATCCATGGTTGTCATTACCGACGAAACTCAGATTTCATTTGAGAAAAGCGTCGAAGGTTACCGCAAAAAACACGTTTCTTATGAAGATATCGGTGGCGTCAGCGACATTCTGGCTGAAATTCGAGAAGCCGTCGAACTGCCGATGAAGCAGCCGCGTTTGTTTAAAAAATTAAAAATCAGCCCGCCGAAAGGACTTATTCTTCACGGAATTCCCGGAACCGGAAAAACGATTATCGCTCGCGCTGTCGCCGATGAGATCGGTGCAAACTTTTATTACGTCGCCGGCCCCGAAATTATGAAAAGCGGATACGGACAAAGCGAGGAAAAGATTAGAGAATTATTTGCGGAAGCTGCAAAAAATGCCCCCGCCATCATTTTTATTGACGAGATTGATTCCGTCGCTCCGAAAAGAGAACAGTCCGGAGAAGTGGAGCGGCGCATTGTTTCTCAGCTACTGACCGTCATGGACGGCATGATGGACACGTCCCGCGTATTCGTGATCGGTACAACCAACCGCATCAATTCCATTGACCCTGCGCTTCGCCGCCCCGGCCGCTTTGACCGGGAAATTGAAATCGGCGCACCGGATGCCGCCGGACGAGAAGAAATTATCAGAATCCACGCACGCGCCATGCCGCTGGAAGGATACCCGAAAATAAAAAAGATTGAAATCGCGCTCCGAAAAGCAAAAGAGAATGTAAAACGAAGAACGGAAGGCGAAGAAGAAATTTCTGCCGGAAATGACGCCGCCGTCTCCGACCTGACGAAAAAGTTAGCGTTTGCCCGAGAGCAGTATGAGTCAAATGCAAAAACGCTGTTTAAGGAACTGGCCGCCCAAACACAAGGGTACGTCGGTGCCGATTTAGCGGCTCTTTGCCGCGAAGCTGCGCTCAATGCCGTGCGAAGAATTGCGCCGACTGTCGATTTAGAAGAAAATCTGAGCGATGAAATATTAGACACCCTTGTCGTCACCAACAAAGACTTTGAACGCGCTTTGAAAAACAGTGAGCCTTCCGCCCTTCGAGAGATTTATGTTGAAATTCCGGAAATTTCCTGGAACGATATCGGCGGCTTGGACAGTGTCAAGCAGCAAATTATTGAAACCGTCGAATGGCCGCTCAAATATCCCGATAAATTCCGCCAATTCGGAATCGAGCCGCCGACCGGTATCCTGCTTTACGGCCCGCCCGGCACCGGAAAAACCATGCTTGCGCAAGCCGTCGCGCACGAATCGGAAGCCAGTTTTATCAGCGTTAAAAGCACGGAATTGCTGCTGAAATGGGTCGGAGAATCCGAAAAAGCGATGAAAGAAATATTCAGAAAAGCGAAACAGGCCTCGCCGACAATTGTGTTTTTTGACGAAATCGATGCCTTTGCCGCCGCCCGCGAAAGCGGCTCCGTTGGTACACGTTCGGTTGCGGAAAGCACATTAAATCAAATGCTTGTCGAAATGGATGGCATTGAACGCTTAAAAGATGTGTTTATCATTGCCGCGACCAATCGCCCCGACACATTGGATCCGGCGCTTGTCCGTCCGGGACGGCTGGACCGCATGGTCTATGTCGGCGCACCCGATTTGATCGGAAGAAAAGCCATTTTTGAAATATACCTAAAGAAAACACCGCTTGCCGCCGATGTCAGCATAGATTGGCTGGCCCAAACGACCGAGAGATATACGGGAGCGGACATTGAGGCCGTCTGCCGCGAAGCTGTCATGACGGCGTTACGCGAAAATATGGAAACACAAGAGATCTGTGCCGAAAACTTTGAAAAAGCGCTCGAAGCCATAAAACCGTCTGTCGGCGAAGAACTCAAAGAAAGATATGAAAAGATGGCCGATTACATCAAGAAAAAAGATTTGCCGGATGATGATTACTTCATGGCATACAGATAAATTCCAAAAAAATGAAAGAAAATGAAAAAATAAAAAAACAGCGGATATCAAAAAAACATGAAAATGTATATAAAATAAAAAGACTTTAACAATAAAATATAATTTATACATAATTTCACACCAATTCAAAAGAGGAAATGACAATGAAATACTATGCAAAGCGTCTTCTTGACAACAAAAAGATTATGTCAACCGATGCAAAAGAACTCGGAACGCTCGAAGATATTCACATCAACGCAAAAACCGGAAACATTATGAACTTGGTAATCAGTCCGGCCGACGGCGTTGACATTGCAAAATATCAAAAAGAAGAAGACTACATATTAATTCCGTTCAGTGCCGTCAGTGCCGTTAAAGATTATATTATTGTTGATAAAGACAAAGCAAAGGTATTCAGCCAAAGATAATACCTTTCTTTTTAACTTTTCTTTTTTACCTTTTTTTAATACTTTTCGTTCTTTTTTATTCTTTTAACGATTCTGTTTTTATAATCATTTTATTCTTTTCTTCCGGTTGCCATTTGGTCCTTCTAATTCTTATGGCTGCCTTTGATTTTTTTCTTTTTTTTCGTTTTAAATCCATTTATGATTTTTTAAATCACAGGTAGAAATCTCTGCATTCGTCGCATAATTCAATCATATCGTTTTTAAGCAGATAATGGATGGCTTCCGCAAACCCGTCACCGTATTTGTTTTGAAGAACAATATTCGCTTCCCGTTTAACCGAATCAGAGGCATTGGAAACGGCAAAAGAAAAGCCGGCCGATTTAAACAAATCAATATCATTATCGGAATCACCGATTGCCACAAAATCGCCGGCTGTTTTTCCCATCCGCTTTGCCGCCTTTTCAAGCGCATCTCCTTTGCAGATTGACCGGTCCGTCAAATGATACGCAAATTCCGCATCAACCAAATAAATATTCGGAAAATCCGACAGATACGGCAGAATTTCATCCTTTGAAACGGTTCTCGCAAAAGAAACATCCGTCAAACGTTCGCGGGAATCAAAAACCTGAATCGGCAAATTCTTTTGAAGCAGCGATAAAGCCGAGCGAAGCTCATCCATATGCGATGTCAGCACAAACGGTTCGGCATCATAAGACGGTAGAAAAATACCGCCGTTTTCGGCAATAATCGGGGAACGAGTGCCGAGTATTTTTGAAATCGTCCTGGAAAAACAAAGTGTGTTTCCCGTCACCAAAATGATCGGAAGTTTTCCGGAAATCATGTGAGCGGCTTTCAGCGCCTCACCGGAAAGACGGCGGTCATCGTATGTAATCGTCCCATCGATGTCTGTTGCAATTCCAAAAAATCGTTTCATACCAAAAAAAGAGGAACAAAGAATATAGAAGTTATGTCGGTAAGGTATAAAGCGGACTGGAGTTTAAAGAAGTCGGATTTCAATGTCAGACGAGAAAAAAACAATTAAAATGAATGATACGAACAGATTAATATAGGTTAAAACCCAACTCAATAGCGATAACATATGACCGAAAAGCCGTTCAATCCGTTAAAAGAACACATCCGAAATTTCAAAGGCTGCTTTCATGGCGGTCTGATTAAAGAAAATGCGGAAAAATACGGATTAAACGAAACTGAGATCCTGGATTTCAGCGCCAATCTCAATCCCTTTAAATCTCCTTTTGATTATCCCGAATACGGTTTAGATTGGGCGGAAATTTCAAACCAATCATTTGCCGAATCAAAAAATTATCCGGACAATCGATATCTCCGATTCAGAGAAGCCGCCGCATCTTTTTTAAACACCGGATTACCTGAAAATAAAATCCGGCTGACAAAAGACAACATTATTCCCGGAAACGGGTCCACCGAAATCATTCGGCTGTTCTGCCAATGCGTTTTAAATGACGGCGACAAAGTCATCATCCCGTACCCGACATTCGGGGAATACGAGATCCAATGCCGAGTTCAAAATGCCGAAATCGTACACATCCCGCAGGAAAAAATAGATACGATAACGGAAGACGAACTAAAAGAAATCGGCGCAAAAATTATATTTATTTGTAATCCGAACAACCCGACCGCCGTTCTCAGAAAAAAGACAGACTTAACGGCGCTGGCAGAAAAATGTAAAAATGCGGAAACCGTCCTTTTTGCCGACGAAGCTTTCATTGAACTGGCCGATCCGGCTCAAAGCATCTGCGAACTGGTCGCCGAAAACAGATTCGTATTTGTGATGCGGTCACTGACAAAATCATTCGAAATTCCCGGCATTCGGCTCGGATTCGGAACGGCGCATCCCGAAATTGCCGAACCGTTAAACCATGCCCGTCTCTCTTGGAATCTCAGCCCGCTTCAGGAAAATGTCGCCGTTGCCCTTCTGTCAATGGAAGGCGGCGTATACAGTGATTACCTTCAAAAATCACTCCGGCTGATTAAAGAAGAAGTGAATTATTTAAAAACCGAACTCTCCAAAATATGGGGATTCAAACCGGGCGCGGCAACAACAAATTTCATGCTTATCGACATCAGTGACAGAACCGTCAAATCCACCGAACTTGTCGAACGATTCGCAAAAAACGGAATCTTGATCCGCAATTGCATGTCGTTTAAAGGACTGGACGAAAACTATATTCGAATTGCCGTCCGAACGCGCCCCGAAAATGAAAGATTCATCAAAACGGTCTCCGTTGTTTTTGAAGAATGGGCAAAAGACTTTGCCGACAACGAACTGAAATCAGCCCTCACAACCCACAAAAAAGGCCTTCAGCAAAACAAAAGAGAGACATGCGAATACTACCCGTGCCATTTTGACGGACAGGACTGCACGTTCTGCTATTGCCCGTTCTACGCCTGTCTGGACGAAAGAGGCGGCGGCAAATATATTCAAAGTTCAAAAGGCGGACAAGTCTGGAGCTGTGTGGACTGTTATATCCCTCACATCTCGTCTGTCGTTGAAAAAATGATGGAAGGTTTAATGGACGATGAATCGGACACCGAAAAAATTCTGGAAAAAGAATGGGCGGAAATAATTCTTCCGATTATGGAAGAGACAGATGACGACCGCGTTCTTTCTCTGTGTCGAAAGATACGAGACGACAAAAACAAAAATCCGCTTCCTGCAAAAAAAAGCAGGAACTAATTGCGGACTTAATTCACTGTTTTTAACAATTTTCTGACAGGAATCGATTTTTATGATGCCGGAATTATCGGAAATTCTTTCAACCGAATTTGCTTACTCCCCGACAGAACTGATATGCGTATTGATTTTAGCTGTTGTTTTAGATTTAATACTGGGAGAGCCGCCGGCAGCACTTCATTCTGTTGTTTGGATTGGAAAATTAATTGCTTTTTTAAAAGAAAAAGCACCGAAATCCGGACGGAAAATCTACGGCATCTTTATGGCGCTCACCGTCATTTTATTTTCCGTCTCGATTGCCGTCATTGTCGTATCGGCCGCACACCTGCCGTTTGTTCCGTTTTGGGCCTGCATCCTCATTCAAGCGATTTTTCTGAAAATGACATTTGCCGTCAAATGTATGGTTCAGCCGGCAAAAAAAATCAGAAAAATATTGGAAAACGACATAGAAACCGCACGCAAAGAATTAATCACTTATGTCAGTCGGAACACATCTAAACTCAGCCGCCCGCAGATTATTTCAGCCGTCATTGAATCCATATCCGAAAATTATGTCGATGCGCTGCTTTCTCCGATATTCTTTTATGTCGTATTCGGACCGTTCGGGCTGCCGGCCGCCTATCTGTTCAAAGCCGCCAGCACGCTGGATTCCATGGTCGGCTACAAAAATGAAAAATACATCCGCCTCGGATGGTTTTCGGCAAAAACAGATGATGTCTTCAACTGGATCCCAGCTCGTATATCTCCCGCATTTATCGCCGTCGGCGCTGTTTTTTCAAATGCTGTCCTCTCCAAAGCCGACAGATTAAAGCCGACGGAAGGCATTCGCTTATCATTCAAAGAACATAAAACAACACCGTCTCCGAATTCCGGATGGCCGATGGCTGCCGCCGCCGGAACACTTCAGGTTCGCTTTGAAAAACCCGAAACATACGTCATCGGAGAAGGATACCGAGATCCCGACTCTGCGGATATTGCGCGTGTTTCCGTCCTGATAATCATAACATCAATACTGACGGGAGCGGCGGGATGTTTAATTATAGGAGCAATCGGATATATGATTTCAATCATTTAAGAATCAAGGAAAACAAAATTTTGAAAACAAGGAGGGAGGGAAATAAATGAAACGGTCTGACATTGATAACGGTTTTGTAAAAAAGCAGCCGGACACCATTGAAGAAAAAGCATCCCGTCAAATTACCGATTATTTGGATGCATTGGGAATTACATATGAAGAGATGGAAAAAACGGCCATGGAATTTTATGTGCCGCATCCCGGAATTGAAACGCCTGAAAAAGCAAAAACGGTATTTAGAAGAGAATTCGAATATGCCGTCTGCGACCCGAATCTTCAGCTTTTGATTTATGCCGCGCTCCTTCTTGAAAAAGAGGGAGAGACAGGAAAACTTCCCGGAATCAGTAAAAAATCATTTGAAAAAGACCTCTCGTTTATAATCGCGGATGAAATTCTCGGAGAAGCGGTTGCGGACTACATCGCCGGCAGCAAAGGGAAATTGGAATTTGTTCGATTCGATAAGAATAAACCCGGAATTTTGAAAAATCTGGGACCGTTCATGGATGACATCATCGGCGGGCTCCTTGGAGGGATTTCCGCAAACATGTATTCGCGCGCCGGATTTGAAGCCGGCAGAGAGGAATAAAAATGTCAATATTAAAAGCATTCAAAGCAGGTTTCGGGTTTTTATCCGTCATTCCCGTCGGAATCACGATGGAAGGAATTGAAGCTTTAATGAAAAATCTTTATATGTATTCGATTGTCGGCTTTGTTCTGGGAGCAATGATCGGCATCGCGGCGTTTATTGCCGAATTTGTCTTAGCCCCTTTGCCGGCGGCAATTATCATTATGCTTGCCACATACGGTATTATTTGGTTTAATCATTTAGACGGCGTCGCCGACATGGGCGACGGCATGACCGCCCACGGTTCTTTAGAAAAGAAGAGAAAAGCATTAAAAGACATGGCACTCGGCGTTGGCGGAGTTGCATTTGTTTCATTGCTCATGCTTTCATTTTATACCGCCCTGACCGTCCTTGAAAGCGTGGCCGGCGGAATTTATGAGATGAACGCCTTTCCGTATATGGGCGCCGCCTCCTACATAGCTATGGCTGTCAGCGAGGCCGGAATCGGGACCGCTGTCGGAAAAGCAGTGGTTGCCGCATCCGTGATAGCATTAACCGTCATGATTGGCGAAACCTGCGGAAAACAGGCCATGCTGACCATTGCCACTTTTGGAAAATCATTCCAAGAAGGACTCGGCTCCATGACAATTGCGGGCGGAACGCAGCGGAACTTTTTAATCGGAATGCTGTTTACGATAATTGTTTCCGGCTTGTTTTTGGGAATCGCCGGATGGGCGGCATTAGCGGTTTCAACGGTAGCCGCATTTTTAATTTTAAAAATCAGCAACAAACACTTTAAAGGATTAAACGGTGACGGTATCGGCACAGCAAACGAAATCGGCCGCATAACGGCAATTGCGTCTGTTGCTATAACATTGCATATTATTTCCGGAGGAATGGCGTGGATGCTTTAATTATGGCCGGCGGCCTGGCTCAGCGTATGGGATGCGGCGAAAAATCATGTATTGAATTAAACGGAAAAAACTTAATTTCCTACATGATTGAAGCTTTAAGAAATGCAAACGGTATTGAAAAAATATTCGTATCTGTGACGGCGGCGACACCGCAAACAAAATCACTCATTGAAACAGAATACAAAGATTTGGAAGTCATCGACGCCGCGGAAGGAAATTATGTCGGCGACATGATTTACGCGATTAAAAAAACAGAGGCCATCGGGCCGATTCTTGTCGTCATGTGCGACCTGCCGCTTGTCAGCGCGGAAATTATTGAAGATGTGTTGGACAAATATGAAACATGCGAAGAGCCCGCACTTTCCGTTTATGTTCCGATTGCGCTCTGCAAACAAATCGGCATAAGACCGGACACTGTTTTCCATAAAAATACAAAATTGATTGTTCCGACGGGAATTAATATTTTAGATGCGTCCGACATCTGCAACGAACAACCGGATTATAACTATATTGTCAACGACCCGAGACTGGCAATGAATGTCAACACACCCGAAGATTTAAAAAAGTGCAGGCAGATGATGACAGAGTATAACTTATAAATAACTTATAAAACATTTTTTTGTAAGACCGTTGTCAAACAAAAGAAAAACAGAAAAAACAAGACGAAACAAAGTCTGTTTTTCAAACTTTGGCCGGCTTTCTCATAAGAGATCATTTGTTGGTATTTTAGTCTTTGATATTTGTTTCAATTCTTTTTCCGGTTTGAATGAGATATTCATATAATTCAAGTCCCCACTGCCGAGCACGTTCGCCCGAACTCAAAATGTAGCGGGAATCGAATCTGTTATCACTGTCAAATAATCCTAATAAAACAATTTCGTTTGTAACAGAAATTTCTGTGATATCGAGACCGTCCGGAATAACAAAGAACTTCGTATTTTTCCAGTCCAAAAATTTGACGTCGTCTTTTTCAGCAACGCCGTCATAAACGTATTCGGAAATGATTCTTTCAAAAACGGATTGAGAATAAGCTAAGATCAAATCTGCCCCGTTCTTAATCATTTGGTTATACATTTTATTGTATTGCGGCTGGAAGAAATTCGAGAGTGTAATACAGAAATTTGCATCCTGCATTGCGACAACAACATCTTTATTCGCATCAAAAACATGAGCCAAATCAGACTCAATCAACTTACATGGTCCGAGCTCCCCGATTCTATTTAAAAGATTCGACGGAATGCCCGACAAATCATGTGTCGACCAGTATTTCTGATTATTTTCATAAACGCACAAAATATTCAGCAACTGTTTAGAATTGTGAGCAATAGCACGACCCATGTCTGTTAAACAATAGACACGATCTTTATTTGCAATTAAATCCCACTCTTCTAATTTTTTGATTTGAGGAATCATAGCTCCCCAATTGACATTCAGCTTATCTTTAATATCATCAGATGTCTGCGGTCCCTCAAGAAGAAGAAGGAGAAGATTCTTTCGCTTATCGGAAAGAAAAATTGTATCAATTAAACACGATTTCATATTGATGTAACCTCCTAAACATCAACAATGCACTTTCAAAAGCTGCCGCAGCCAAAGTATTCTGTGACAAAAATCCCCATTTTTGTTCAGATTTGACTAAAAACAGCTGTCTACCATTTTTTAGATTGTAATTATCGAAAAATAATTTAACATTACTTTTCGGCTATCATTACATCACATAATTAGAGAAGATATGATTTTAACCTTTCGATTATAATATTCAAAAAGGAAGCAACTTTCGGGTGGAATCAGAGGGATTAAAATTTTGTAAAAACAACCGAGAGATACGCGAAAATTAAAATTTTGGAGGTGTAATTGTAATTACAAATATATGAATTATAATTCACAATATTAATTTTAATTTATTGGATTAATTACTGTTGATTATAATTCATACCATTCTGTGTCTTCAAACTCTTCTCTGTATTTACCGTTGTCATCTTTATTACTGTCTTTATTGCTGTCTTTATTGCTGTCATCTTTATTATTGTCATTTTTATTATTAAAAGCCGAATCTGTTTTGAGGGGAAGTCCGCTCTTTATGACGGTTTCATCAATCGCATGAGAAAAATCTGTCAAGTAATCGGAACAGGAAAGACTATTGTAGATAAATTTTTTATTCGGCTGAATATTTTTTTCAATTGTTTCCGATTTCGGAACGATGATGACCGGAATTTGCGTCAGCTCTGTTGCTCGAATCATCGCTTCCCGAAAATCTCCGATGCAGTAAGCAATTCTATAATTGTAATTGTCTTTTGTATATTCCAAATAATCCGCAATCCGCTTGGTTTCGATTTTTAGGAAATCACGTTTGACCTTAGCAATATTGCATTGTCCCATCATAAAAGAATAATTCATGAACGGATACTCAACATCTAATTCTCTCGGAACGACGCCGCACGTTCCGAATGTAACCATATGAACATCTTCAGGCATTAATTTTGAAAAAACAATCTCATCAAATTTTTGATGGGAAGGACTTTCATGGTAGGGTTTTTTTTTGGAACAGGGAACAAAAATGCAAATTTTTCGAGAGGGAACGGTATATTCCGATACGATCCACTCGTTGGCACGAACCATATCGGGATGGTGAATGATATTTTCGGTATCGAGCGGTTCATTTGACCGTTCATTTTCAGGAATAATTCGGGACATAACAACAGGGGTATTTGGATGTTCTGATATTAAAAGCGGCGGTTAAAGCAAACAATTTAAGATAAAGAGAGAATATGATAAAAATTGTTGAGAAAATCGGAGTTGAAAATTTGATAAGACTGGGAATTGATGAGGCCGGAAAAGGACCCGTTATCGGACCGATGTGCATTGCCGGTGTTTGCGTCACGGAAGAGCAGGAAAAAAAGCTTCGAATTTTAGGCGTGGATGATTCCAAAAAACTGACGGCAAAAAAAAGAGAGCATCTTGCCGTTTCAATTAAAAAATACGCAACGGCGTTTTATGTTTATGAAGTTGAACCGAAGAAAATTGACGACCTTCGAAAAATCATGACGATGAACGAAATCATGGTTCTTTGTTTTTCAAAAGTGATGGAAGAATTGACAGTGCAAATACAAAATTCAAGCGGCGCCCCCGAGTTTTTCAGTTCCGTTTTTTTAGATGCGGCCGACGTTTTAGAAGAACGATTTGCGCATCGCGTTAAAGAAGAATATTCTAAAAAATTCAAAGATCGAGCGGAAAGGATTGAGTTTATTTCAAAGCACAAAGCCGACACGATCAGCCCCGCCGTTTCAGCCGCCTCGATTTTAGCGAAAACCCATCGCGACGAACTAATAGAGGAAATAAAGAAAAAAGAGAAAGTGGATTTCGGAAGCGGTTACCCGTCAGACCCGAAAACAAAGGCGTTTTTAGAAAAATGGATTAAAGAAAACGATGATTTCCCGGATTACGTCCGAAAATCATGGAAAACGGCGGAAAATCTGCGCTGAATTTTTAAAAAACAAAAAAAAGGTAAAACAAAAAAGAATGTTTTATCAGAAAGACCTCAGTGCGTCTACCGGGTCCATTTTTGCCGCGCGGTTGGCCGGATAAAGACCTGCGATAACGCCGATAAAGATAGAGATGGCAATGCCTGCAATTATTTCAAGGACGGGGAAAGCCATTGAAATACCAATCAATGACGAGCCGACATAAGCAATCATCAACCCGATAACAGTTCCGACTGTTCCGCCGAGAGCGCTGATAACAACGGATTCGATCAAAAACATTATTAAAACGTCTTTTGAAGTGTAGCCGAGCGCCTTAAATGTTCCGATTTCTTTTGTTCTTTCGGTAACGGTCACGAACATGATATTCATAATGCCGACGGAACCGACAATTAAAGAAATACCGCCGATTGCCATCAGGAATATTTGAAGCGTCCCCGTAATGCTTTCGACCTGTTCTAAAATGTCCGCCTGATTCATTGTTCTAAACGGAATTAAATCGTCATTATCCAAATTTCTCTCGGAAATGCCTAAGTTGCGCGCCAAATTTCTGCTGATTTCGTCGTCGGCGTCCTTAACACCTTCTTCTGTTTCAGCCATCGCAAAAATCGTTCGATAATCGTTTCTTCCGGTCATTTCTTTCATAGCTGAAATCGGAAGATAAACGGCGGTGTTCGGATTGCTGCCTCCGCCCGACACAAGACTCGTACTCTCCGATCCGGTGATTCCCTTCACCCGAAATGTCTGCGTCTCGTATTGTTTTGTTTTGTTATTATAAATTGTGATTTGGATGGAACTCCGCGCTGAAATCTGATTTTTAAAATCGTCTTCGGCGATATCTTTTCCGATAAGAACAACAGAAGTATCTTGATTGCTGAGGAAATTGCCTTCAAACATCGGAACGGAACCGATGTCCTTGTAATCTTCTTCCACACCGTATACCGTATAATTTTTGGATTCCCCCATATACGTAATCATTCCCGAGCCGGAAATAACGGGAGAAGCGCCCGATACGCCGCGTGAATTGCGGACGACTTCGACTTGCTGGTCAAAAAATAAATTTTCTTTGGCCGATGTCACCATAATGTAATTAGAGCCGCCGGAACTGATTTGTTCGGAGAAAAAGGCGCCGAAACTTGTGCCGAGCGTAAAAGTTGCAATGACGGCCGCAATGCCGATAATAATACCAAGCGCCGTCAGGGCGGAGCGAAGCTTAGAGCTTTTCAAGCTTTCAACGGCCATTTTTGTGCTGTGTGCAATGCTGATCAACTTGACGCCCCCTTATAAATCTCTTAATGCCTCAACCGGATTCATTTTTGCCGCACGGTAGGACGGCTGAGCGCCGGCAATGACGCCGACAATGACAGATATAAAAATACCTAAAAAGAGACCCCAAATCGGAAAGGTCATTGAAATGCCGATGACAATAACCGCAACATAAGCAACAGAAACACCTAATACTGTTCCAATCACGCCGCCGATTAAGCTGATAATAATAGATTCCGTGACGAAAAGAAAGAGAACATCGTTGGAAGAATAACCGAGCGCTTTGAGCGTTCCGATTTCACGCGTT
>JGI994J12354_10003107_pt1 | contig 15733 bp, 12 predicted proteins | sample IntmicLarv3ML3BL_FD_12354 | JGI IMG/M metagenome (IMG submission 12354)
GATGGCGTTATTTCAAATACCCTTGTAATTACAAATGGACAGGCAAGTATAAGTCATGCAACGTGCTTTAACCAGCTCTGTGTTGCACAAGTACCTATTTCATCAACAAATGAGACTATCGTATGCTTACCAAATAAAGTAATCCTAGAGATAAGCAATGGTTCTGATACTTTCATTGATTCTGTTTCCGAATAAGTACCATATGTTCCAAATAAATACACAGATTTCAAATAAATGCATATCTTCCAAATAAATACACTAATTTCAAATAAATGCATATGTTTTAAATACACTAAGGAGAATACACATGAATACACAAAAGATTACATTTCTTGGATTACTTACAACGCTTGCTTTGTTAGCCACTTATATCGAATACCTTGTGCCATCTCCTATCCCTGCCATTTCTGGTATCAAATTAGGGCTTGCCAATGTAATTATTCTCTCTCTTTTCTATCTGTTTGATGGAAAGACTGCCCTGTGCGTCAATATCTTGCGTATTCTCCTTGCTAGTTTGATGTTTGCTGGATTTACAGGTGCTATCTATGCCTTATCTGGTGGCTTACTTAGTTTTAGTGCTATGTATTTTGCAAAAAGAAGTAATGCATTTTCTATCATTGGTGTTTCCATTATTGGCGCCACCTTTCATAATATTGGACAGCTTTCTACCTCTATCATCATCTTGCAAAATAAAAAACTTCTTTATTATCTGCCCGTACTTAGCATTTCTGCGCTTATAACAGGGCTTATTATTGGCTATCTTTCCCTTTATTTAGTACATCATCTACACACATTTTGCAAAAAATTTGTGTAGGTTGCAATCTGCTCAAATATCATTTTACACAATTTGTAGTCCACCACCCCTCACTGGATTAAAATAATACACATTATCAGACAACACTTCTTCTGGTCCTACTTTCGTCGTGTTCATTTTTATTACAGTATCCTTTAATTCTGCCAAATTAATATTTTCCTCTTCTGGCACGATTATCAGTTCATGAATACTACTAGGAACGATATAATATGCTCCTTTCATTTCTTTTGCCACCATTTCAAATATACCATCATATAGCAAAACAGAGGCTCCATGACTGCGTATACGATTTGTCAGTACATATGCTGCGTTTTCTTGTATGTGTTCTTCCTCTTCTTCTATCATTTCTCGGATTATTTCATTCAAACTTTTAAACTCTATACCCATACATTTTTGAGTATTTTCTTGTGCAACTCTTCGTAATTCCTCCTTTGTAATTCCCCATACCTCTCTTTGTGAATCTTGAATAAGTACCATTGTATTTCCTATTTCGTTGCCTCCTAAGAGTAAATAATATACAATCGCAAAATCGCAAAATGATTCATGTGGTACATTTTTCAATAATTGTTTGTTTTTCTTCGCATTAACCAAACGATATATAATTTTCTTTTTTGCATTCGAATAATGCATCATTTCTTCAAAACGNTCCGTATTTGGAACTCTGATATTTTCGTATATCTCCAAAAGACTATNTACTATACTGCTTATCTTTTTTCCCTTTTGGAAATTTTCGTACGCCTCCTCTAAATAAACTGTTTGCGCGAAATTAGCATTTCCTTTTGAAAAAATCAATCCNACTTTTTCGACNCCATTATTTTTCTGTGTCTTATGAATATCAACACCNACTCCATTTGGTACTTGTTTTTTTATCTCTTCCTTTACAATATTAACAAACTNATTAAAGTTCATTCATCTCCTTTCCTGCAACGTTTTGATTTTGTAAATTTTGTACGATTTGTACTGTGATTTGTTTCAGATAGTTCTAAATGAATATTATGTATGGTTATTATATCTATTTCTCCATATATATGCAAGGATTATAATAAATTTTCTAATTACTTTTTATAGAAATAGAGAGGAACTCGTCCTCTCTACTTTTATATACTAGGAAATTACGTCCTATTATCTACTATGCTCTCGACAAATAATCCCCTGTACGAGTATCGATTTTAATCTTATTCCCTGTTTCTACAAATAATGGCACATATACTGTAGCCCCTGTTTCCACTATTGCTGGCTTTGTTGCACCTTGCGCTGTATCACCTTTAAAACCTGGCTCTGTTTCTGTAATTTCCAACTCTACAGACAATGCTGCTTCAATGTCGAATACTTTCCCTTGATGTGAACATACTTTTACTTCGTCATTCTCACGAACAAACTTAAGTGCGTCACCTACTGTATCTGCATCTAATGCGATTTGCTCATATGTTTCGCCGTCCATGAAGTGAAATAATTCGCCGTCCGAATATAAGTATTGCATATCTTTTCTTTCAATATGTGCTTTTGGAAATTTTTCTGATGGTCTAAATGTTTTTTCTATTGCCCCACCATTGATAATATTTTTTAACTTTGTTCTTACAAACGCTGCACCTTTTCCTGGCTTAACGTGTTGGAAGTCCAAAATTTGATAGATATTTCCCTCTACTTCGATTGTAAGTCCATTTTTAAAATCTCCTGCTGAAACCATATAATCCTCCTTATGGCACCTTTTGGTGTCTCATTTTCCTAATACTACATTTCATTTTATAATATATTTTCGCTTTTTTCAACTATTATCTTGCGATTATGTAACTCCCAAAAATATCAATCCTCATTGCGAGTTTTTTTCTAGTTTTTTCACTTTGCAAACATCACCCATTATTGCAGATAGTTTTCCGATTACACCGTTTCACACTCTCACATACATTGCTTTTTGTAAAAATGCAAAACAATTTTTTCTAAATAGCGTTTGAGGACGATTTGAATTTCTTCACTTGGGTGTATTGCCTTTACCAATATGCCATGTATACCTGTTCGTTTTGCTCCCCAAATATCTGTAAATAATTGGTCGCCTACAAAAATCGTATTCTGTGTATTCGACTGCATGATATGCATTGCTTTTACATAATTTTTTGTAGATGGTTTTTTTGCGTCATAAATATAGTCTATATTTACATTTACTGCATCACGGAAACTCTTCACACGTCCCTCTTTGTTGTTTGACATCAAGCAACAAGAAAAGCCAATGCGTTTTAATCTTTCAAACAATTCTATCGCTCGTTTATCTGCGGGTGCCCCATGAGGAACTAATGTATTGTCCACATCAAAAATAACTGCTCTGTATCCTTTTTCATATAACTTCTCAAATGGAATCACATAGCTTGACGCTACATAGTCATCTGGGAAAAATCTTTCAAACATATCATTCTCCTCATCTTATGCATTTATAAATGCTAGTACCTCTGCTTTTGTTGGCATTGAACGAATTGCACCTTTTTTCATAGTAATCAATGCTGCCGCAGCATTTGCAAATAGCAACAATTCTTCTAGCTGTTTAGCTGATAGATTTTCAAAATCATGTTCCAAAATATAATTTAATGAACTACCACAAAATGTATCTCCTGCCCCTGTCGTTTCAATGGCATTACATACAAAGCCAGCCTTTTCTACTTTCATATCTTTGTAATATGCACAGCTACCTGCTTTTCCAAGTGTCAAAAGGATAAGTGGTATTTGGTATTTTTCTTGTAGGTATTGAATACCAGCATCGTAATCTTCAAGACCTGTTACAAATTGAATCTCGTTATCTGAAATTTTTAGTATATCGCAAAATGAAAACCCATACTCCATCTGTGCTTTTGCTATCTCTAAATCTTCCCATAATGGTTCCCGAAGATTCGGGTCAAAAGAGATTAACAATCCTGCTTTTTTTGCAATATCAAGTGCTTTTTTTGTTGCTTTTCTCACACCCTCATGTGTCATAGAAAGGGTTCCAAAATGAAAGATTTTTCCTTGTGCTAAAAATTCCTCTTCAATTTCTCCCTCTTCTAACATCATGTCGGCTCCTGGATTGCGATAAAATGAAAATTCTCTATCTCCATCTTCAAATGTATGCACGAATGCAAGTGTTGTATTTGCCGTTTTATCCACCAACAAATGTGAAGTATCTATTCCAGTTTCTTCTAAGGTAGTTCTAAGCAATTTACCGAATTGATCTTTGCCTACCTTACCATAAAACGCTGTTTTCTTTCCTAATTGATTCAACATAGCAAGTACGTTACAAGGCGCACCACCTGGACAAGCTTCAAACAACTGATTTCCCTGTGCACTTTCTCCATTTGTTGTAAAGTCAATTAACAGTTCGCCTAATGCAATTACATCAAAATTTTTCTCCATATCATACTCCTTTTCTAGCATTGTATATGCCCTCGTCAAGACACACGACTAATAATCTAACTACCATGTTTCTATCGACCATATTTCAACTAGCCTAATTATAGCAATAAAATATGAATCATTCAATACATTCCCTTATTTTTGCCTACTGTCCCCATTTTTGCATATTCGTTTTGTATTCTATCTTTGCATTCTTTCAAGTTCTTCTTTCACATCTATTTTAAAGGTTTCCCATGCCTCTTCATCATCTACAAAATACTTTGGACAACTTTTTTGTGTTATATCATAATGTCGCAATAAATCTGTCTCATTCAAATCAAACTTCAAACATAACCAAGCCGTCAACTCTACCATAGATGCATAGGTTTTTTTATTAAATTCCCCACTTTCATCTGAATGACAGCATTCAATAGAAATAGTATTTTTATTTCTATCATTTGAGGCATATGCAACTTCCCATGTCGGAATACTCTGTACAATTTCACCCTCTAACCCTATAATAAAATGACTGCTCGCCATTACTGTTTGCGTATGCTGCAGTCCCTCAAAATAATCTCTATTTTGCATGGCTGTAGAATTTGGATTTGCTGTATAATGTAATACAATTCCCGTAATTTTTTCCGTTTCTGTTTCTGGTCTTGAGTATGGATTCGGCGTTAATAATTGCACATCAATATCTGGTCGGTTATCCTCTACCACATCTCCTGTATTTTCTCTATATTTTTTTGAACCTACAAATGCAAAAAAATCTGGTTGTATGACTTTTAATACACCCACCACTAATACAGTTCCAAGCAATGCAATCATGCCCACTTTTAAATATTTTTGAAATGTATTCTTTTTATGTCTTGCATATCTTCTTTGTCTTTTCTTCAAGTGTCCTCTCCTTACTGTGAAATCGTACTCAATTTTCATTCTAGCATACATTCTTTAATATTGTTTGAAGAAATCCTTAAAATTTATACCAGGAACGTTTTTATAGAATGGGCGTAATTTCTTATTATATAAAATAAGAATACATATATTATACGAATTACATAAATGAAAAGAGAGTATGTCGCATATTTCTGCACTTTCATACTCTCTAATATATCTTTATTCTGTTATTTCAAGCGTACGCATCATCGTATCTGCTTGAATGCGCATCAAATCTAGTTCATATGCAAGTTCTGTTTCTGTATATTCTGGCAATTCATCAAATCTATCCATTGGAACATTTACAACAAATGGAATACCATCTATAATCGCTGTATGTATTATATAGTAATCTAGTGGGTCCATATTATCGCTACGTCCCTTTACCTCATAGCGTTTCATTTGAATACCAGCAATCGTAACATCTTGTTCTTCCAATATATCAATACTTACATTGAAATATCCAAAAAATTCGTTACTTATCTCTTTATCCTCTGTTATGTGTTGCAAAAGAGTATCATATGTCAATCCCTCTTTTAGCAAACTTTCATTCATGATTTTGTCATTTCTTTTATAAGGATATAGTGGTGATTTTGATTGAAGTCCTCTATTCATTTGGTCTGAATCTGCTAATGCTCCATTTTCATATCCTCTTATTAGAATTGTCTTTGTAGGTCCATCAATAAATGGGTTTTCTTCATTAATACCTGCCGTAAGTTGATAAAGTGGTGCTATATTATTTGCTGGTTGCAACTTTGAAAATGCCTCACCGTTATACTCCTTTAAAGAAGATATTGTATACTGTAAGATTTCTCTAATCTCCGTTTCGCCTAATTCACGCAAAAATGGTGTATACGTTGCACTTACACAGATTGCTTTATCTCCATAAAGAAAAGAATATCCCAAATACTTTCGCTCAAGAGTATCCTCCTCTTCTTCCTTTATCTCAAAGTAAAAGGCGTCATACTCTCCAATCTGAACATTTTTTGTATTTTCCAACTTTGTACTTCCAACTAAACCATGACTTGTATCATCTGTCAAATGATTTGTAATATCCTTTTTTTCTTCTATAATGGCTACCGGTAGCTTTTCAATATCATTTTCCCCGTTCATCGATGTGTCAACCGTTATCTCTAGTCCATCGCGTATTCTTAATGTATAACCACGTGGATAAACCATAGCACTTGCTTGGCTTGATAGCATACCCTCATCTATTTTAGGAACTTGTGTCTGTATACCTAAGGCAACATGACCAAATGTAGCATCTGATTCAAACTTTTCTAATAAATCTTCTCCACTTACCTCTTCCATTATTTCGCTTTTCGTTTCTTGTTTCGCTGTATTCGTATCTTCTGATGATTTTCCATTACAAGCTGTCAACATTGCTAATAAAGATACAATACTTGCAAGTATTACGAATTTCTTCATGTATTCTAGTCCTCTCTTCGCTGTCTGTTTGTCATAACCGTATCGTCTACGACTTGTCTATCACTAACTTCTACTCGTCAACACTATAATTCGGTGCCTCTTTTGTAATATGGATATCATGAGGGTGACTTTCTTTTAGTGATGCCGCAGAAATCTTCACAAATTCTCCGTTCTCTTGCAATGCCTCTAATGTCGCAGTACCACAATAACCCATTCCTGCACGTAAACCACCCATTAACTGAAATACAGTATCTTCTACTGTTCCTTTATATGCCACACGTCCCTCGACACCCTCTGGAACTAATTTTTTCGCATCTGATTGGAAGTATCTATCTTTACTTCCACTTTCCATCGCTGCAATCGAGCCCATGCCTCTATAGACTTTATATTTTCTTCCTTGATAAAGTTCAAAGGTTCCTGGACTTTCATCACAACCTGCAAAGATACTTCCCATCATACAAACACTTGCACCTGCCGCAATCGCTTTTGTCATATCACCTGAATATTTGATNCCACCATCTGCAATTACTGGAATTTCAGCTATCTTTGCCGCCTCNTATGCCTCCATAACTGCTGTTACTTGTGGTACGCCAATTCCTGCCACTACACGTGTTGTACAAATNGAACCTGGTCCAATTCCNACTTTAATTGCGTCTGCTCCTGCCGCGATTAATGCCTCTGNACCTTTTTTAGTTGCTACATTTCCTGCAATGACGCTTAAGTGTGGAAATTTATTTTTAATTTTTTTCACAGTTTGAATTACGTTCTCAGAATGTCCATGTGCAGAATCTAGCACTACAACATCTACACGTGACTCTACTAGCGCCTCTACTCTCTCAAGACAATTTGCTGTAATTCCTATCGCTGCCCCACATAATAAGCGACCTTGTTCATCTTTTGCAGACATTGGGTATTTAATCTGCTTTTCAATATCTTTAATCGTGATGAGGCCTTTTAAATGAAAATTATCATCTACAATCGGTAATTTTTCTTTTCTAGCCCTACCAAGAATTTGTTTTGCCTCTTCTAGCGTAATGTCCTCTTTTGCAGTTATCAAACCCTCTGAAGTCATAGACTCTTTGATTTTTTTCGTGAAATCTTCCTCAAATTTCAAATCACGGTTTGTGATAATACCTACTAATTTTTTTCCCTCCGTAATTGGTACACCCGAAATTCGAAACTTCGCCATTAATTCATTTGCATCTGCCAATGTATGTTCTGGTGATAAAAAGAATGGGTCGGTAATAACTCCATTTTCTGAACGTTTTACTTTGTCTACTTCTTCTGCTTGCTGCTCAATCGTCATATTTTTGTGAATAATTCCGATTCCACCCTGCCTTGCCATTGCAATCGCCATTCTATGTTCTGTTACCGTATCCATTCCTGCACTCATCATAGGAATGTTTAGCTTTACTTTCTTTGTCAAATAGGTCGATAAATCCACCTCATTCGGCGTCACTTTCGAATAACCTGGCATTAATAAAACATCATCAAATGTAATTCCCTCAGCCATTATTTTTCCCATACATATGCCTCACTTTCCATTTTGTTAATCACCATTTACTTATGCAGTAATTTTTGACCTACGTCTGAAATATCAATCGTCGCAAAATAATCTTTTGGTGTTTCTGCACGACGAATTAACTTCGTACTTCCATCTTCTCTTAGCAATATCTCTGCTGATTTTAATTTTCCATTATAGTTATAACCCATTGCATAACCATGTCCACCTGTATCATGAATGATTAACAAGTCACCCTTATCAATTTTGGGCAACATACGATCTATTGCAAATTTATCACAGTTTTCACACAATGAACCTGTTACGTCATATTTATAATCACAAGGTTCCTCTTCTTTTCCTGCAACCGTAATGTGGTGATATGCGCCATATATCGCTGGACGCATCAAATCTACTGCACACGCATCACACCCAATATATTCTTTATGTGTATGCTTTTCATGAATTGCCTTTGTTACCAAGCAACCATAAGGTGCTGAGATGTAACGTCCTAATTCTGTATAGATTGCAACATCACCCATTCCTGCTGGTGTCAATATTTCTTCGTAGGCTTTTCTTACACCCTCACCTATGATGTGAATGTCATTTGGCGTATCCTCTGGTTTGTATGGAACACCAATACCTCCAGATAAGTTGATAAATTCTATCTTCGTTCCAAGTTCTTTTTCTAATTTCACTGCAACTTCAAAAAGAATCTTCGCTAAAGCAGGATAATATTCATTGGTTACCGTATTGCTTACCAAAAATGCATGAATACCAAATTTCTTTGCACCTTTTTCTTTTAATATGCGAAATGCGTCAAATAGTTGCTCTGTTGTCATTCCATATTTTGCATCACCTGGATTGTCCATAATGTTATTGCTAATCTTAAATACACCACCTGGATTATATCTACAACTAATAGTTTCTGGAATATAACCAATCGTCTCTTCTAAGAAATCAATGTGTGTAATGTCATCTAAATTAATGATTGCACCTAAGTCTGCTGCCAGTTTATATTCCTCTGCTGGTGTTACATTTGAAGAGAACATAATGTCCTCTCCCTTTGCCTCTAAAGCATCTACAAGCATTAATTCTGTGTAAGATGAACAATCATAACCGCACCCCTCTTCTTTTAATATTTGAAGTAAGTATGGGTTCGCATTTGCTTTTACTGCAAAATATTCTTTAAACTTAGGATTCCATGAAAAAGCTTTTTGAAATTCTCTTACATTTTCTCGAAACCCCACCTCATCATATAAGTGAAAAGGTGTCGGATATTGTTTTACGATAGTTTCTAGCTGTTCTTTCGTTACGAATGTTTCTTTGTTCATGTTACCTCCTCTAGTAGCTAATCTTCTAAACTTAAGTATTCTTAGTTGACTACTGATATACTCATCATATTACTATCTCCATCACGTGCACTTAGTTCTATGTGAGGTGATGGTATTCCTGCTGTTAAGACAACTACATTTCCTGCTTGAACCAAATTCTTGGCTTTCGCAACCTCAATCGCGCCCTCTGTAACTGCAGTTGTTGTTGCGTATTCGATTGATTTCACTGGACGCACGCCCCAGAAAATTTGCATTCTTCGAAGTGTTCGTTCATCAGGTGTAATACCGATAATTTCTTGCTCTGGTCTAAACTTTGAAACTACACGTGTCGTTGCACCAGATATCGTTGGTGTAATAATGCATTTTGCTGTTAATTTTCTTGCTGCTGAAACAGTTGCAAATGCAATCGCACTACTAACACTTTGGTCTCCACGTTCTTCACTCTTTCGTAATAATAACTCATAGTCAAGGTGTTCTTCTGTATTTAGAATAATGTGTTCCATCATATTCAATGCTTCAATCGGGAACTTTCCTGCTGCTGTCTCTCCCGATAACATCACTGCGTCTGTACCATCATAAACAGCATTCGCAACATCTGTCACTTCCGCTCTTGTTGGTCTTGGGTTTCTCATCATAGAATCTAACATCTGTGTTGCAATAATAACTGGTTTATAATGGTCGTTACACTTTTGTACAATCATTTTTTGCAAATGTGGCAATTCTTCTGCTGGAATCTCTACACCTAAGTCACCACGTGCAACCATGATTCCATCTGCACAACGAATAATTTCATCGATATTTTTGATACCCTCTGCATTCTCTATCTTCGCAATAATTGGTGTGTATGGTGCATTGCACTCCGCCAAAAACTTTTTGATTTCCAAGATACACTCTGCATTACGCACAAAAGATGCTGCAATAAAGTCCATATCTTGCTCAACACCAAAACGTATATCTTCTTTGTCTTTTTCTGTGATTGCAGGTAGTCGCGTTGGAACATTTGGCACATTAACGCCTTTCTTCTCTCCTAGAACGCCTCCATTTTTCACTTTACAAACAAGGTCTGTAGACATTATACTCGTCACTTCTAATTCAATTAGACCATCGTCTATCAAAATGCATTTTCCAACTTCGATATCATCAATCAATCCTGCATAAGAAATGCTGACCTTTTCCTTATTCCCCACGATTTCTTCCGTTGTAAGCGTAAATATATCGTCTGTTTCTAATGTGATTTTCTCGCCTTTTTCTAAAGTTCCAGTTCTAATCTCTGGACCTTTTGTATCTAATAACATTGCTATTGGCTTATTCAATTCACTACGTACTTTTCTAAGCATTTCTATACGTCCTAATTGCTCCTCATGGTCTCCATGTGAAAAATTAAACCTTGCAATATCCATTCCATTTTCAACCAATTCTTTCATAAGTTCTGGTGTTGTAATTGGTCCCATCGTACAAATAATTTTTGTTTTCTTCATTATTGTGCCCCTCCTTTGTGGTGTTTATGTGTATACAAATGTTCCTCGCAATATTCATGATTGCCCTCGCATTTAGAGCAATAACGAAATGTCAAATCGGGATTGTCTATATCTGTTTTTCCACAAATTTCACATTTATGATGCCCTTGTTTCTCTCTTGCCTCAAAAGCTACTCTCGCCTGTTTCATATCCTGTTGAAACTTCTTCCTCTGCACTTTTTGCTTTGGTGAAAGTCTCTGCATTAATGAAAAGTAATACAATAAAAAATTAAATATCGACACGAGTGCCGCTAATGCTCTTGCTTGATAAATAAATCGAAATATCTCACCCTCTGGTATTGGTAGAAATGCCTGTAGCATCGTAAATCCAAAAAATGCCGCATTTAACCCTGCCAAATATTTTACTTTGATTGGTATGATAAAGTATAAGCGAAATTGAATGTCTGGATAAACGGTTGCAAATGCAAAAAATAATGATAGATTAAGGTATTCGATTCCGAGTGGTAGGTTTATTTTAAATATCAAATATGCCAAAATTGATGCGATTACATGGAATAACACGCCACTCCAAAAATATAAATTAAAGCGAAATGCGCCCCACTGTGCTTCTAGACTTCTCCCTATCATATAGGATACATAGAGTGATAAGAGGATAAACAGTAAATTGGTATTTGGTGGTTGAACTAAGAATGTTAGTACACGCCATACTTCACCTCGTAAAATCGCCTCTGCATTTAGCGATAAGTGAGTATAATAAAATCCTGAGTCTACTATATCTATTAAAAAGCCCACACCATACATGATAACAATATAAAGCATTAAATTAGGAATTGCGACTTTACCAAATTTCTTTTCTAGTTTTGAAATCCAATCCATGAATTGTTCTTCTCCTTTTATTTTGCGTATAAAATTATTGTATCCCTGTCGCAATCGTTTGTCAATGTGCTATTAATTAAATTTGTTTTTTCGGAAAAATTGGCGTATAATAATAGAATCTATGTAAATATTTTCGACACATATAACAATGATTACACTAAAATTAAAGGAGTATCCTATATATGAACCAACAAGTAATTTACACACTCGGAATCGATATTGGTTCCACTACCGTAAAAATAGCTATTTCAAATGAAACAAACGATGTTCTCTTTTCTGATTATAGACGTCATTTTGCCGATATTCAAGGAACGCTCTCTGATTTGCTTGGACACGCTATACACAAACTAGGTCCTATCAAAGCATTCCCTGTTATCACTGGTTCTGGTGGGCTATCACTTGCCAAACATTTAGGCATTCCATTTGTACAAGAAGTAATTGCTGTTTCTACTGCTTTGCAAGATTATGCTCCACAAACAGATGTTGCCATTGAACTTGGTGGTGAGGACGCAAAGATTATATACTTTGAAAATGGAAGTTTAGAACAACGAATGAACGGTATCTGTGCTGGTGGTACTGGCTCTTTTATCGACCAAATGTCCTCTTTACTACAAACAGATGCCACTGGATTAAATGATTACGCTAAGAATTATCAAGCACTATATTCCATTGCTGCTCGTTGTGGTGTATTTGCAAAATCAGATATTCAACCTCTCATTAATGAGGGTGCTACCAAAGAAGATTTAGCAGCCTCTATTTTTCAAGCCGTTGTAAATCAAACAATCAGTGGACTTGCTTGTGGAAAACCTATTCGTGGACATGTTGCCTTTTTAGGTGGTCCTTTGCATTTCTTACCAGAACTTCGCAAAGCATTTATACGAACCCTAAACCTAGATGATGAGCATGTAATAGCACCTGTTCACTCTCATTTATTTGCAGCAGTTGGTGCAGCACTGAGTGCAACACATGAAGTTTCTGTTGTACTATCTGAATTACAGCAAAAATTAACGGACCGTATTCAAATGGAATTTGAAGTAGAACGCTTGGAACCATTATTTTCTACAAAAAATGATTATAATTCTTTCAAAAAACGTCATGCACAACATAATGTTCCAACAACAAAACTCTCTTCTTACAAAGGAGACGCATTTCTTGGTATTGATGCTGGCTCTACTACTACAAAGGCTGCATTGGTCGCTAATGATGGAACTTTACTATATTCTTTTTATTCTAATAATAATGGGGACCCTCTGGGTACGACCATATCTGCCATCAAAGAAATTTATACGCATTTACCAAAGGACGTAGAAATCGTACACTCTTGTTCTACTGGATACGGAGAAGCTTTGGTAAAGGCTGCTCTTCTACTTGATGAGGGCGAAGTTGAGACGGTGTCACATTACTACGCTGCTTCTTATTTCGAGCCAGATGTCGATTGTATTTTAGATATCGGTGGACAGGATATGAAGTGTATCAAGATACAAAAGCAAACTGTAGATAGTGTACAGTTAAATGAGGCCTGCTCTTCAGGCTGTGGTTCTTTCATTGAAACCTTTGCAAAATCCTTAAACTTTGAAGTAAAAGACTTTGCAACGGAGGCTCTCTTTGCGAAAAATCCTATTGATTTAGGTACTCGCTGTACTGTTTTTATGAACTCAAAAGTAAAGCAAGCACAAAAAGAGGGAGCACAAGTTTCTGATATTTCAGCAGGACTTGCTTATTCTGTTATCAAAAATGCGCTGTTTAAGGTAATCAAAGTTTCCGACGCCTCTGAACTTGGCAAGCACATCGTCGTACAAGGTGGTACATTTTATAATGATGCCGTTCTGCGTAGCTTTGAAACTGTAGCAAATTGTAATGCGATTCGCCCTGATATTGCAGGTATCATGGGTGCATTTGGTGCTGCTCTAATCGCACGTGAACGTTATGAAAAGAACCCAACTACCTCTATGCTTTCGATTGCAGACATCGAAAATTTAGAATATACAACCTCAATGACAAAGTGTAAACGCTGTGCGAACACTTGTAGATTAACAATCAACAAATTTAATGGTGGACGTCGCTTTATTTCTGGAAATCGTTGTGAGCAAGGTCTTGGAAAAGAAAAAAAATCAACACAAGTTCCTAATTTATTTGATTATAAAGAAAAACTTTATTTTGATTATAAGCCATTAAGTGAATCTGAGGCGATTCGTGGCACGATTGGTATTCCACGTGTTTTAAATATCTATGAAAATTATCCGTTTTGGTTTTCATTTTTTACAGGACTTGGTTTTCGTGTTGTGCTTTCTCCTGCCTCAACGAGAGAAATCTACGAACTTGGTATAGATTCGATACCAAGCGAATCGGAGTGTTATCCTGCAAAATTAGCTCATGGGCATATTGAATGGCTTATCAAGCAAGGGATTACGACTATCTTCTATCCTTGCATTCCCTATGAGCGCAAAGAATTTGAGGACGCAAACAACAATTATAACTGTCCGATTGTAACCTCATATCCTGAAAATATCAAAAATAATATGGACGCAATTACCGATGGTGAAATCGATTTTCTAAGTCCGTTTATTTCTCTTGCAAGCAAAGAGGCTGCCGCGTCAGAACTCATACGACAATTTTCTACGAAATATCGTATTACAGCAAATGAAATAAGTGACGCTGTAGGTAATGCTTGGGAAGAACTAGACATCTGTCGCGAAGATATGATGCGTAAAGGCGAAGAAACTTTGGCATACTTAGAAGAAACTGGCAAACGTGGTATTGTACTTGCTGGTCGTCCTTATCATATTGACCCTGAAGTTCATCATGGTATACCTGAATTAATCACGTCCTATGACATTGCAGTTTTGACAGAGGACTCTATCTCGCATCTTGCTGAAATTGAGCGTCCTTTAAATGTAATGGACCAATGGACGTACCATACACGTTTGTACGGCGCTGCTAGTTATGTAAAAACAACTGAAAATTTAGACTTAATACAACTAAACTCTTTTGGTTGTGGTTTGGACGCTGTGACAACTGACCAAGTTTCCGACATCTTAACAAGTTCTGGCAAAATTTATACCTCACTTAAGATAGATGAAGTAAACAATTTAGGTGCAGCTCGTATCCGAATCCGTTCATTACTTGCTGCTATTCGCGTGCGTGAAGAACGTAAAATAGAGCGTACGATTGTTTCCTCTTCTATAGAAAAGATTCCCTTTACAAAGGAAATGAAACAAGACTATACGATTCTGTGTCCACAGATGTCACCTCTTCATTTTGATTTGGCAGAAGTTGCTTTTCGCTCCTCTGGTTATCATCTTGAAATCTTAAAAAATGATAATAAATCTTCTGTAGACATTGGCTTAAAATACGTAAACAATGATGCGTGTTACCCCTCATTAATGGTTGTTGGACAATTAATGGAGGCTATACTCTCTGGAAAATATGACACAGATAAACTTGCTGTTGTAATTAGCCAAACAGGTGGTGGCTGTCGTGCCTCAAACTATATCGGTTTCATTCGACGTGCTTTAGAAAAGGCTGGATATTCTCACATTCCTGTTATTTCTGCAAATTTGAATGGTTTCGAGAAGAACTCTGGCTTTAAAATATCTCCACTGCTTGCACTTAGAGGTATCTATTCGATTATCTTTGGTGATATCTTCATGCGTTGCCTCTACCGTGTGCGCCCATATGAACGTGTTGCTGGTTCTGCAAATGAAATGCATGAAAAATGGAAAGTAAAATGCACACACTTTTTACAAAAGTCTTATCCTAGCAGACATAGTTTCAAAAAACTTTGTCGTGAAATCATTGCCGATTTTGATAATTTGGAAATGTTAGACATACAAAAACCACGTGTTGGTATTGTTGGCGAGATTTTGGTGAAATTCCTGCCATCTGCGAATAATCATTTGGTTGATTTGCTGGAACATGAGGGTGCTGAGGCAGTCGTTCCAGACCTACTAGACTTTTTCTTATACTCTTTTTATAATACCAACTTCAAAGTGGCACATCTTGGTATGAAGCCA
>JGI994J12354_10003108_pt1 | contig 15731 bp, 12 predicted proteins | sample IntmicLarv3ML3BL_FD_12354 | JGI IMG/M metagenome (IMG submission 12354)
ATTCGTAAAAATTTAAGAACAGAAAAATTATTTTTTTCATATAAAATAATTTTTTCTTTTATTTATTTAATTACCGATATTATATATTAATTACTTATTTATTTAATTACCGATATTATATATTAATTACTTATTTAATGAATTTCCTTTTCAAGTCGAAAACAAATTGTACAGGATTTGTTAATTGTATGTACTATAATTATTTCGTCCGTCGGTAAATTTTTTATAATCACCTCGGTATAACAACATGTCGGCAAAAAATTTCCGAATGACTTTAGTGCTGTTAAAAGTTATTGAAACGTTGAAATTTTAAAAAACTGTGACTTTATATAAAGCTTATTTTAATATTACAATTTTTTAATATTTCACTAAATCGAGGAAATTTGTGCTATCTTTATGTTAACCACAAATTCTCAAATTGGTTTTAACAACTTTTAAAACACATCAAAACACAACTTATGGGAAATTTAAGATAAGCATTTTTTACAGGTATGTATATTTCTAAAAAAACAAATACTAATCTTATTCTCCCAAAAAACATTTAAATGAAAACATTCAATAATGAAAATTTAATCAGGAGGTTTAATTTATGAAAAGCAAAAAAAGTTTTTCCAAAATTTTTCTGTCAACTTTGTTTGTAATGATTCTTTCAATATCAAGCTTAACCTTGGTATATGCGGATTCAATAACATCAATTAATTCGTTGACAAAAGATTCTCTCGTTGCGCAATTTGATATGAATATCGGTAACGCAACGAAAGATGATTTGAAAGTTACCTACAGAGTCGGTAACGGAAACGAGCAAACAACAAATGTAACTTCGTTTGATGTATTGGATTCAAACAGAACACAAATCAGAGTTTATTATGACAGAATCGTAAATACAAATTCACAAACAGAAAATGTAACGGTAACTTTAACTTACAAAAATGCCATGTCCAGAGCGGAAGTTTTCTCTTTAGAGTCCACAAACGGAAATAACTTTAAAGTTATCTCCGCAGCAAACGGAAATTTCGTTGTTGAGTTTGAGGCTTCTCAATCGAATGTGGTTCTCAGCAGTTTTGATAATCTTTATTATCTCGATTCGCAATATCAAGTGACGGGAAACAGATTGCCTCTTACGAGAGTGGACAGAGTGAGCGGATATAACGACAGAAGATATCAAGTTTACTACACGCCTTTCACAACAAAATCTACTACGCAAAAAATAGAAATCGACCTTAAATATTTAAACAGTAACCAAGAAACGGTAACGTTTTTCTTATATTCAAACGGCTCAATCGCAGACGGCAGCATCATAAACGATTATGCTAATAAATCAGATGCGAATTTTACTTTTTCGGATATCAAAAACGGCGAATTTGGAGTAAGATTTAATAAAACGATAAGTGCTGTTCTTACAAAAAATGATTTTAACGCAGTGTATTATATCAACAATCAATATAGAGGACCTTTGACGATAACGGGCGTTGAGGACGGCTCAAGCAAAGGTATCGATTATAAAATTTTTACCGACAGTATAGAAATAACAGATAAAGACCAACTCGTTACGGTTTTGCTTTTCTACAGAAGAGAGGACACAAAACCTGTTATGGGAAGTTTCTTGGTCGATGAGGACGAATATACAAATCAAATTATTTTAACTTTGGATAAAATAGTTGAGTTTACGGATTATGTTGACTTAGCCGACATCAAAATTGAAGAACGCGGACTTAATTTAATTTGGTCAAGCCCGAATAACGGAAACATTGAACAAATTAAAATAGAAGCGCCCGAGGGTTTTGAGTGGGATTTGGGATACGGTTCGATAGTCGGCACGGACGGATTGAAAGATGCTCGCGTTTACAGATTGAATCACGGAACAACGAGAGTAAATAATTCCGACGTGGAAAAGAAAAATATTTTATTGATTCAATTATATGATATTCCGAGAAACAGAAGTCAACGCGGTACTTTAACATTCAAAAATTTTAGACTGCACGCGACAGACAAAGCGGCAACGGGAAATGTTAACATTAATTTCGGCGGCGCGGGCATTCCTTACGAAACATTTACGGCTGCAAAATTAACAGCACCGATTCTCACAGATGTAACTCACACTCTTCACGTTAAAATCGGTGTGAATTATTTATACTCCAACGGCGCTCAAATTAATATGGATACAGTACCGTTTATTGAGTTTGACAGAACTATGTTGCCTGTGAAATTTGTTGCGACGGCTTTAGGTCTCAGCGAGACTCAAGGCGTCGGTTGGGATTGGGACGACGCAACAAAAATCGCAACATTCTATGACGGAGACAAAACTATTAAATTTACGGCGGGCAGCACAATCATGTATGTAAATAATGTTCCCACTGTGATGGACGCTCCCGCTATAATTAAAGACAGTCGAATCTTTGTGCCGATTCGTTGGTTAGGTGAAGCTCTATCTTTCCAATTCACTTGGGACGGCAGTCAACAAGTTGTGACGGCAACAAGAACCGTTAAAAAATAATTTTTATCTCAAGGCTGAAAAAACCATTTCGGAATGAAATGTAATGCTTGCCTTGATGTGTCAGATTTGTTTGGAAACTTAAACAAGATAACAAAAAGTGATTTCCAAACGGTTTTATTTTGACTCAAGCTTTGAAAAAAGTTTGAATATATAACTTTAGTTTTTAGAGTAAAATTATGTGAACAACAAAGAGCGGAGTAATCTTTTTTATAATTTTATAAAATTGATTGCTTCGTTTTTTTATAGCCATCATGGTTTTCATCAGCGGAAAGTTGTTTCCGAACAGATTTTATGTTAAAAAAAATAGGCGGAATTAAATTTTTATAAAAATCAAAAAGTTGATAAATTCACTTGTATCCATTATAATGAGTATCTAAAAACATTAAGTTAAATAAACATAAAAAGAGGGTTATAACGTGTATGAAAGCGATTGGCTTCTGAGACAAATTAAAAATTTAGTATCTTCACTGTTAAGAGTGTTGTATCAAGAAAATGATGTATCATACGTTGTAGATGAAGACAGCGAGTTGAGCGGCGTATATGCCGAGGCGGAAATGTTATTAAAAAACGAAGATATATCAACCGCCGAAGAGTTTTTATTCAAAAATATTAATATTAACAATGAAAATTATTTGAAAATGGTATTGCATTTTTATTCTGTTGTAAGTGATTATGATTCGGATTATTTTAAAAAGAACAATTATGACGAAGAACAATTTGAATTTGGAATTAACCGATTCTTATCCGCTTACGGTATAAATTTTGATGCTTTTAAATATAACGGATAATCGGATTTCTATATGTGAAACAAAAAATTAAGTGTTGCAAAGTATAAGTTGTAAAATGCCTTTATATCCATTATAATGAGCATATAACAGCACTGAGTTTTGATGTGGGAAATGTTAACATAACTTGTCAGATTAATATAAAGAGGTCGCACATGTCCGATAATATAAATATGAAATATAAAAATATTAACGGGGCAAATATATTTTATTTTCGCGATGGCAGTGCGTTTTAAAATTTGCTCGAGCACGTTGTTTTCGGAAATATTTTTCAATCAAAGATTTTTATAAGAACTTTTACTTATATAATAATTTACCAAGAAAGGATATTGATAACAATGAATGATAAAATCGATAACTTAACAATCAACACAATCAGATTTTTATGTGCCGACCAAATACAAAAAGCTAACTCCGGTCACCCGGGTTTACCGCTTGGAATGGCACCGACGGCGTACACATTATGGTCAAAAATTTTAAAACATAATCCTAAAAATCCTAATTGGATTAATCGCGACAGATTTATTTTATCCGCGGGGCACGGCTCAAGTTTAGTTTATTCTTTATTACATCTTTTCGGATATGATGTTTCTTTGGACGATTTAAAAAATTTCAGACAATTAAACAGCAAAACTCCGGGACATCCGGAATTTAAACATACGGACGGCGTTGAAGTTACAACAGGACCGCTCGGTCAAGGAATCGCAACGGGCGTCGGTTTTGCGATGGCTGAAAAACATCTCGCGGCTACATTCAATAAAAACGGAAATGATATAATCGACCATCACACTTTTGTTATATGCGGCGACGGCTGTTTAATGGAGGGTGTTTCTGCGGAGGCATCTTCGCTCGCGGGAACATTGGGACTTGAAAAATTAATTATTTTATATGATTCAAATAATATTACAATCGAGGGCGACACAAGTATCGCATTCACGGAAAATGTTTTAGACAGATATAAAGCTTACGGATTCAACACTATTTTCGTTGCTGACGGAAACGATACGGAAAAATTATCAGAAGCAATCAACGAAGCGAAAAAATCCGACAAGCCGACTATTATTGAAATCAAAACAAAAATCGGTTACGGTGCGCCGAACAAACAAGGAAAAGCATCGGCGCACGGAGAACCTTTGGGCGTTGAAGAAATCGCTTTGGCGAAAAAAAACTTAGAATTTGATTATGCGGAAGATTTTTCTGTTCCCGATGAAGTTTCCGAGCATATGGCAAAAGTTATTGCGCATTTGGAAAATTACGAAATCGAATGGAATAAAAAATTTGAAGAAGCTGAAAAAGATGCGGACTTCGCGAAAAAATGGGATATTTATTTCAACGAAAATATCGCTGAAACATTACTTAACAACGAAGATTTTTGGAAACACGAAGGTGACCTCGCCACAAGAATTTCTTCCGAAGTCGTATTAAACAGAGTTGCGAAAATCGTTCCGAATATTATCGGCGGGTCGGCTGACCTTGCACCGTCTACAAAAACAATTATGAAAGACAAAGGCTCTTTCTCGAAAGCTGCGCCGGAAGGTTGTAATTTACATTTCGGAATCAGAGAACACGCAATGACTGCGATAGCAAACGGAATTTCTTTGCATGGCGGCTTGAATGTTTATGTCGCGGGATTTTTTGTATTCAGCGATTACGCAAAAGGCGCGTTAAGATTATCCGCTATTATGGGATTGCCGATTATTAATATATTTACTCACGACAGCATCGGTGTCGGTGAGGACGGTCCCACGCATCAGCCTATCGAACATTTAGATGCGTTACATGCGTTACCGAATTTCACGGTTATAAGACCTTGCGACAGTAACGAAACTTCTGCGGCTTGGTATTTGGCATTAACAAGAAGAACAAGCCCGAGCGCGATAGTTTTAACAAGACAAGGTTTGCCTTTATTAAACGAAACAGGAAAAAATGCGATTAAAGGCGGATACATTTTAAAAGATTCCGAAAATCCGGATATAATTTTAATGGCGTCCGGCTCAGAAGTCGGTTTGATTTATAAAGCTTATGACAAACTTATAGAAAAAGGATTAAATCCCCGAGTTGTCAGTATGCCGTCAATCGAAATTTTTGAAGAGCAGCCTGAAGAATATAAAGAAAGCGTTTTACCGAAAAATATAAGAAAGCGATTGGCTGTCGAAGCGTCAAGCGCATTGGTTTGGCATAAATACGTCGGGTTAGACGGGGATATCATTTGCATGAATGGTTTTGGTGCGTCCGGTCCCGCGAATTTATTATTTGATGAATATGGGTTTACTGTTGATAATGTTGTGGAAAAAGCTTTAAAACTTTAATTAAAACTGTTCGGAAACCACCTTTCTGTCGGTCGATGGCTGACGAAAACCGCGACGGGTTAACGCTGTTTCCGTCAGCTTGTTCAAGTTTCCAAACAGGTCTGTTGAATAAATTTTGTTAAAAAATTAAAAATTGCAATTTAACTCAAGGCAGAAATTCTCCTCTACAACGGATTACAAAGGAGATTACTTTGACGGTTGGCTATCAAAAAAGGATTGAAAGTAAATTCGTTTATTTTCAATCCTTTTAAAATGCGCTGAAAAGTTATAAAATAAATGTTGTAAACAATTTGATTAAGTTTGGGCGAAAGGATTAATAATGAAAACTAATAAAAATTTGGTTAACATATCAATAAAGCTGTTCGGAAACCGCGTTAAAGCTTCCAGAAACCGCGATGCTTTAACGCGGTTTTCGGCAGCTCATTCAAGTTTCCGAACAGGTCTAATTATTTGTTTTTTAATGTTGTCTGCCTGTAACAATGTTAACAAGTCCGCACAAGAAGAAGTTACGGCTGAATCAGAAAAAATAATTATAGAAAAAGAAATTGTTAATGAAACAGAAATTATTTTTTATGATTACGAAAATGAATCAAGGATTCCAAAACTGACAGATGAAGATTTTATTATAAAAGATGACAATACTTTTATTGAGATAAAAGGAACGTATGAAGATATGATTACGTATGAAGATATGATTACGAATGAAGATATTACTTACTTTAGAGAAATGAGTGAAAAACGCGCTTATGAAATTACAGAATTTGAAAATTTCAGAATCGAACACGGTCTTGTAATAGGAGAAATAACTCTGCTCACACCGAAATTGGCGACCGCAAGGGATATTCGTGTCGGCGATAATATAGAAAAAGCTTTACAGGCATATGAATTAAATAAGTATTTAGACGATAGATATTACACTTGTTCGCATAATTACAAATATTTAGAATTTTATATAGACGAAAATCAAATCATAACAAAAATTATATTGGAAATTCTTTAACTTTTTATTTAACTGAAAATTTATCTCTTCGATTTTTTCCAAAGATAAATCAGCAATCATTTTAATAAAAAACATTCCCAAATTTAAAAATTTTTTAAGAATTTTTGATTTGTATCTTGATTTAAAAATATTTTGAAGTATTATTGGTATAAAGCTATAATTAATTTATGGTTGTTTTAGAGTGAGCAATTTTTATAAATAGCCAAAATTTAAAGGAAAAGCCGCAATATCGAATATAATTTCAAGCAGAAACGAGTTTTTTTAAATTAGCCTGATAATATTTCCTAAATAGCTTTCAATATCGTGATTATTTAGGTATAATGGTTGTGATGTTTAAAAAACATAATTAATGAAGAGAACGGATTGTCTTTGTTTGACAGTACAAAAGTGCACGTTTTAAAGTGATACAACCCGTGAAATTAATTCATTCACGCGGATATTCGGATTTTACAAAACGATTTATCTCAAGGCTGAAAACCCCCACTTCTGAGAGCGAGTCGCAGACTTGCTCGAAGGTGGCGGGTGAACAACTTATTTGGTGGGTTTCAAGCCCCCATCAAATAAGCATTATATTTCGGAAGGAAATGTAATGCTTGCCTTGATTTCAAAAAAGACGACCGAACTTTCGGCATTTTTGTTTCGCAAAATGTGGCTACATATTAATTCTTAAAAAATAATTTAATTATCGATAGTATATAAGGAGAATGATTTATGTTATTTGGTACGGATATCGGGATAGATTTGGGAACTGCCAATGTACTTGTTTATTCAAGCAAAACTAAAAATATAGTTTTGAGAGAACCATCGGTTGTTGCAATCGATACAGATACAAATTCTATAAAAGCGGTCGGAGAAGAAGCGCGCAAGATGTTGGGAAGAACTCCCGGGAATATTAAAGCAATCAGACCTTTAAGAGACGGCGTTATTTCTGATTATGAAATTACAGAAAAAATGTTAAAATATTTTATTAAAAAAGCAGTCGGAACTTCGTTTTTCAGAAAACCGAGAGTTTGTGTAAGTATGCCGAGTTCCGTTACGGAAGTTGAAAAACGTGCGGTCAGACAAGCAACGGAAAATGCGGGCGCACGCCAAGTTTTTCCGATAGAAGAAACGATTGCCGCGGCTATCGGAGCGGGAATTGATATTTCACGTGCATGCGGAAGCATGGTTATCGATATCGGCGGCGGCACGACAGACGTCGCGGTTATTTCTCTCGGCGGAACGGTTGTAAAAACAAGCTTGAAAGTTGCGGGCGACAGTTTCGACGAAGCTATCGTCAGATATATGAGAAAACAACACAACATTCTTATCGGCGAGCGTACGGCGGAAGAATTGAAAACAAGTATCGGCACGGCTTTTCCCCGACCCGAAGATATTTCTATAGATATCAGAGGACGAAATTTGATTACGGGATTGCCGAAAACAATTTCGGTTACATCTTCAGAAGCGCAGGAAGCTTTATCAGAAGCAATTTCTGCCGTTGTTGATGCTGTTCACATGGTTTTGGAGCAAACACCTCCCGAACTCGCGGCGGATATTTCCGACAGAGGAATCGTTATGACGGGCGGCGGAAGTTTATTATACGGGCTTGATAAACTCATTAAAGAAAAAACGGGCATAAATGCCGTAATCGCGGAAGATGCTCAGTCTTGTGTCGCGTTCGGAACGGGAAAATATTTGGAATATCAACTGTCAAACAAAGACAGATTAAATCCTTATCAAAAAAATGCGGGCATTTAAAAAATTTTTATAATCAAAAAATTGTGATAAAAGAGTTTTAATCAAAACATAAAATTTACGCAAGTCTATTTGAAAAAAATTCGCATAAACTCTAATAACAAACTATGTAAACAGCGTTTGAATGGGAGTTTGGTTTTATGGATAAAAAATTTGCGATTTTGGAAAATGTGCGGAAAAATTCGGACATTCCGATAAACAGTAAAATTATTAAAAACAGTCATCAGAAAATATTAAATTGGTACGTAAAAAAGTTTAATCCTTACATATCGGAAAATATAAATATTTTTCATACCGACGGAATTAAAATAATAATGCCTTTCACCGACGAATGTATTATCGATGACAAGGAAAAAGTTTCTGTTATAACAAACAAAACTCTGAAATACTTGGAAGAAAATAAAATCAGCATTATATATTGCCGCAAAGACTACGGGATTTATGAAAATAATTTTTTTTATAAATCCACGGGTAAATATTTAATGCCTTTTTTTATTGTTGACAATATTAAAAGAATTTTAAAAAACTTAAAAAAAGATATTCGGAAAACGGAAGTCGTGATTATCGCGCAGGATATGTTACTGACGGAAATCATAATCGATAATATTTATTTGGACTTTAATTTCATTACAATTTTGATGAATGAGGAAAACGAATATGATTTTGAACCGAAACTTTATAAAGTTTTTTACGATTCGGGTTTAAATATAAATGTCACGACAGACAGTAATTATATTTTGAGAAATGCCGACATCATTATAAACACAACCGACATTTTGAATAAATATGAATATTATTTCAAACGAGGGGCAATTTATATTGAGATGGCGGGCAAAGATTTCAGAACATACGATTTGATTAACAAACGTAATGATTTATTGGTTATTGATGATTTTCCGATAAAATTTAGAGATTCTAAATTTGATTTGAGTCATTTTGAATTAGGATTCGTTAATTATAGCAGAGAATACAGAAATCTGATTGGAGGGCGATATAATTTTAAATACACAAAAAAAATCGGCGAGGTTTTGGCGAAAGCGGAAGTGAAACCCGCAAATATAATGCATCTGAAAAGTGTTATAAGCCAAAAAGATTTTTTGAATTTTATAAAGTATGGCGGGCATGGCGGATAAAAAACGAAGAAATTCAATTGTTGATAATTAACAATGCAGAGAAAAAAATTTTGAAGTAACAAGATTATTTGATGAAGATAAAAGCGGAACGGTCAAGACCGTTCCCTACGTATAAAAGTTCACGGGTGTGGACAGAACCCACAATCCCTCGACCTTACTCTTTTGACCTTAATTACCGCCCCACTTATTTGACAACACCAAACTACTGGAGTATAATAACTTGGAAACTTGGTGGCACACTCGGGCAAATGCTTGAGTGTGCTTGAATTTACTAGATTATTTTTGCATTTGATTACACTTTCGGTAAGACAGAAATTAAAAGCTGAAGGAATATTTTATATAGAACAAAAATAAAAAAATTTAATAAAAAATTTNAAATTCAAAGAACTTAAATAAGGAAAGGAGTGCTGTCTTTTGTATCAATGACGGCATCATTGATAATGAATTATCAAAGACGGCAACAAAAAATTTATGATGACTGAAAAAAAAGTAATGTTAACTTATGAAGGATTAACAAATTTGGAACAAGAATTACAACAATTAAAAACCGTCAGCCGCAAGGAAGTCGCTGAGAGAATCAAAGAAGCGAGAGCGCAGGGCGACCTTTCGGAAAATGCGGAATACGATTCCGCCAAAGAAGAACAAGCTGAAATCGAAGCGAGAATCGCACATTTAGAAAAACTTTTGCGCAACGCGGAAGTTATAGATGAAGAAGACGTTGATAAAACAATTGTCAGCATAGGCTGTAAAGTAACCGTTTATGACAGCGAGTTTGACGAAGAAATTAAATTTTCTATCGTAGGGACGGCGGAAGCCGCACCCACAAAAGGCAAAATTTCCAATGAATCACCGCTCGGCGAAGCATTGCTCAGAAAAGCAATCGGTGATACGGTGGAAGTTGCCGCACCATCAGGCACACTCAAGTATAAGATTTTACAAATAGAGTAAAGAAAAAAAATTTTTAAGAAACGGGAGGATTGTAATGAGTGAGAACAACGATTTAAACGAAATACTTATGTTTAGGCGAGAAAAATTAAAACGCTTGCAAGAAAACGGCAAAGACCCTTTTGAAAAAGTCAAGTTTGATGTAACCGCTCACAGCGTTGACATTATAAACAATTTTGAAAGCATGGAAGAAACGGAAGTTTCCGTTGCGGGGCGNATAATGGCTATCCGCGCAATGGGTAAAGCTATTTTTATCAATATTCGAGACGGCAAAGGNTCTTTGCAGAGTTTCATCGGAAAATCCGTTGTNGGCGACGAACAATTTGATTTGTTTAAAGAAGATTTTGATATCGGCGATATAATCGGCATTAAAGGAACGGTTTTCAGAACACAAAAAGGTGAAATAAGCGTCAGAGCAAAAGAATTGGANTTGCTTTCAAAAAGCTTGCAAATCTTACCTGAAAAATGGCACGGCTTGAAAGACCAAGAGATTCGCTATCGTCAAAGATATTTAGACCTCATTGCAAATCCCGAAGTTAAGGAAACATTTATTAAACGCTCCAAAATTTTAAAAGGTATTCGACAATTTTTAGATAACAGAGATTATTTGGAAGTTGAAACGCCTGTATTGCAAATAATCCACGGCGGCGCGGCGGCAAGACCTTTCGCGACGCATCACAACGCGCACGATATGGATATGGTTTTAAGAATCGCTTTGGAATTAAATCTTAAAAGATTAATTGTCGGCGGATTTGAAAGAGTTTATGAAATGAGCAGAGTTTTCAGAAACGAGGGAATAAGCACGAAACATAATCCCGAATTTACAATGCTTGAACTCTATGAAGCGTACACGGATTATCACGGCATGATGGAATTAACCGAAAATCTTTTTAAATATTTGGCAAACGAAGTTTGCGGAACGGAAAAAATTATTTACGGCGAACATGAACTCGATTTTTCAAAACCTTTTGAAAGAATTTCTATGGTTGACGCCGTTAAAAAATATGCGAATGTCGATTTTGACGAAATTAAATCCGACGATTTTCTTCTTTGAAAAATTCGTTGAAGAACATTTAATTCAACCGACATTTTTAATTGACCACCCCGTGGAAATCAGTCCGCTTACAAAAAGAAAACCAAGTAATCCTGAATATACGGAAAGGTTTGAGTTGTTTATTTGCGGTGCGGAATTTGCAAATGCTTATTCTGAATTGAATGACCCGATTGACCAAAGAGCCCGATTTAAACATCAAGAAGAATTGCGCGCGTTGGGCGATATGGAAGCAAATATGATAGATGAAGATTTCATTTTGGCTTTGGAATACGGTATGCCGCCGACAGGCGGGTTGGGCGTGGGAATCGACAGACTTGTAATGTTGTTGACGGATTCTCGCTCTATCAGAGATGTATTATTCTTTCCGACAATGCGACCTTTGAACTAAAAAAATCAGTAAAATTAAAACTTTCGATGATATGTAACTGTCAATATTTACGACCAATTTACGACCGAATATAGAAAAATCTCTCGATATATAAAAAAGTGGTTAAGTTTTCCCCGAGAAAATTTGACCACTTTTATTTTATTTATTATAAATTAAATTTTTTCAGAAAAATTTTTATGACCGACAACGGCGGATAACGTGCACGACATTCCGCTGCTTTAAAAAACTCTCTGATTTAATAATTTTTTTAAAAAAATTAACGACAATAGTATTCAACTAAAGTTGAAAAATGACGATAAATTAATTCCAAGATATTTTTGACTCAAGACAGAAATCTCCCACCTCTAAGATTTAAGTCGCAGACTTGAATCGAAGGTGGTGGGTGAACAATTTATTTGGTGGGGGTTTCAAGCCCCCACCAAATAAGCATTATATTTTCAAAGAAAATGTAATGCTGTCTTGACCTCAAGGCGGGAGTTTCACAAGAAACGCATAAGATGAAAGTATAACTTTGATTTCACTTGAAAAGCTTGGGCTGTCAACAAAAAAGAATTTACCGAATTATTATTAAACGCGGAAAATGATTTGAGTGGTTGCAAACAATTTTCGCGATTACAGAATCGGCTGCGGAATCAAAGAGCATTACATATGCTTTAAATACAAAAAGAATTACTGATTGGTGGTGGAGAGAGAAATGAAATATCCAAAGGAAGAGTATGTTTGGAGAATAAAAAACGCATCGGGTATTGAATTACTTTTAATGACTTATGAGCTTTGTATTGTCAATTTGGAAGATGCGAAAGCGACAAAAGACAGATTGGCATTTGAAAATTATGTTCAAAAAGCTCAGGACTTTTTAATGAAATTGATGATTTCTTTAGACCCTAACTATGATGTGTCTAAAGATTTGCTTGATGTTTATCTTGACATAAACAAAATCTTGCATCGTTGCCGCGTTAATTTTGATTTTGTTCAAGTCGATATTGCGATAGAATTGTTATCTTCTTTGATGGAAACTTTTCAAGATATCGATGAGTTTGAAGACGATGATGAATTGGCACTTCATCAAATGTATTCGGAGTTAGAACTTAAAGATAAAATGTCGGGCGGATTTTCTTTAGACGAAAAAACTGCGGGATATAAAAATTAGGGTTTGGAAAGTCAAAAGATTTTCCCGCCCACTTGATAAAATTTATTCTAATTTTGAAGAAACATAAAACAGCTCATTAATTCACTTTTTTTAAGCGAATCAATGAGCTTTAATTTTATAAAAACTTATCAACTTTTTTTCTTAATCATATAAGTCAATGTCATTAAACTGTCAGTCAAGTTAACATCTTCAATTTTAATATTTTTTATAGAATGTAAATCGCAATTTGAAAAATTCCAAATACCCAAAGTATTTGTTTTTGCAATTTTTTCCGCGACTTTCAAAGTTTCGTTTTTCGGCAATGTCAAAACCACTATATCGATTTGGTTTTCGTTTAAATAATCTTCCAAATTTTCTGCATCCGTAACTTTCAAGCCGTTGATTTCCTCGCCGATAACATCTTTGTCTTTATCAAAAAGTGCCGCAAACGTATAGTTTTGGAAATTGTCATAGCTCAAAAGCGCGCGCCCGATTTTTCCGACGCCGACCAAAACCATTTTATAATTTTGGTCTAATCCGATTATTTTTTTTATCTCATTACGCAAAGCCGCAACGTTATATCCATAACCTTGTTGTCCGAAACAACCGAAATTATTCAAGTCTTGTCTTATTTGTGATGCCGTCAAATCCATTTTAACACTCAATTCCGTAGAAGAAATTTTCGTAATATCGTGCTCTAAAAGTTCTCCCAAAAACTGATAATATCTGGGCAATCTTCTGATAACCGCAGATGAAATAATCTTTTTCTTAATCATGGAAATCCACCTCTGTATAAAAATTTATCCTGCTAATCCTTACCATTGAAACAATAAAGCTGTTCGGAAACCACTTTTTTGCCTGACACAAACCGCGATGCTTTAACGCGATTTTAGGCAGCTTGTTCAAGTTTCCGAATATTTCTGAATAGAATCGAATTTTTTTCTGAATGTATCGAAATCGTTGCTTTATTATAAACAAAAAACGAAAATCTATCAACGCTATAATGCATAATGTCGGAGATTAAAAAAATATTTTAAATCGTTAAAATATAAACAATCGTTTTAATAGCTTGATTTTAACCGCTTATCCGAAATTTTTCAAAATAATTAAAGCTTAAAAAAATTTTTTTAGATTTTTTTAAAAATCGTGCAACGAGTATTATAATTTATCGTCTATATAAGTAGAGGTGTTCGGAAAATAACAAAAATGCGGTTTCCGAACATTTTCAGCGAAAGATTTTTTTAGGAGGCGGATAATTTGGAAGATGACAAAATTATTGATATGTTTTGGGAGCGTTCCGAAACGGCTATAAATGAAACGGAAAAGAAATATTCGCGGTATTGTTATTCCATATCGTTTAATATTTTACATAACGCCGAGGACGCCGCCGAATGTGTCAACGATACATATTTACGCGCGTGGAACGCAATACCGCCGAACCGTCCTAAGTATTTTTCGAGTTTTCTGGGGAAGATAACCCGCAATCTTTCATTAGACAAATTTAAAAGCCGCAACGCCGAAAGAAGAGGATTCGGACAAATCGAAATTGCTTTATCCGAATTGGACGAATGTATTTCAGTTTCAAATGTTGAGCGTGAAATATCGAAAACAACCGAAAAAGAATTAACCGAGTTGATTAATATTTTTCTTGAAAATTTGCCTAAGCAAAAACGAATAATGTTCATTCAGAGATATTGGTATCTAATGTCCGTCAAAACGATTTCGGAACATTCAAATAAAAGCGAAAGTCAAGTGAAATCCGCGTTGTTTCGCATAAGAAAAAAGTTAAAAATTTTTTTGGAAAAAGAGGGGATTGCGATATGAAAAACGAAAAAATTATACGCTCCGTCGGAAATATTTCTGATAAATTTATTGAAGAGGCAATGCCGCAAAAAAATATATCTCTAAGAAAAAGTGTTTTCAGATATTTATCTGTCGCCGCATCAGTCGCAATAATATTTTTTGTGAATACGGTTTTTGCCGCAAACTATATTGAAAACCGCATTAAATCATTTTATTTAAGATATTTAAGCCCGCAAGAAACGGCTGTCGCGGATTCGTTAGCGGAACAATACGGCGCAAATATATATTTTGAGGGTTTAAAATCAGATGATTTATATACGCAATATTTTTCAATAAACAAACTTGTTGAATATTATAATGACGATGAAATACGTGAAAAATCCATAAAAGTTATAACGCCGTTTCTTTCAAGCGAAGATGAAAAAATATCCGATGCCGCCGCTTTTGCGCTTTCGATACTAAAAAAAGAATTTGGGGATTCGCGCATAATTCGCATGGCAGATGAAGTTATCGTGTTTACTTTGTTTAATGATTATTCCGATTACGGAACTTATAATAAAATTTGGATTATAAAAAACGATGAGTTGATTGAATACATGTCATTTGAACGCCCTAAAATGTATATAACGGAAATGATTCCGTCGTCGGATAAAAAACTTTTGGCTGTTACGTTTGCTTCCAATAAAAGCGAATATGTTGAAATTTTTGATTTAGAAAATAATATGGTAAGCCCCGAACTTATCGACAGCGCAAGAATCATACTTTCTCAAAAATTGGGTTTTACTTTTTGGCAACAGGCGAATTTTGAAAATTACAGCGGGATATCGGAAACTTTCGGAATCAGATGGACGGACAATAAAAGTATAGAATTTCAAGCGTATTTATCATATGACGGTGGGGAAATGGTCACAAATGCATCGGTAAAATATGATTTTCGAGAAAAAAATATGGTGG
>JGI994J12354_10003109_pt1 | contig 15729 bp, 12 predicted proteins | sample IntmicLarv3ML3BL_FD_12354 | JGI IMG/M metagenome (IMG submission 12354)
CTTATAAGGTAAAAGGTTTATTAATGGTTAATGTGGAAAGTCCCGAACGTGAGTTCAGGACTTTTCGATTTTTATAAAGGCTCGAGATAAAGAACCTGTAGCCGGCGAAATCACCTTGCAGGCTTGCGATAAAAAGATTGTGCATTGCTAATTGTTAATTGTTAATTGTTTCTTTCATGTTGTGGAAAACATTCTGTACATCTTCGTCGTCTTCAAGTTTTTCTATTAGTTTTTCTATTACTTCGCGCTGTTCGGGCGTCACTTCTTTTACATCGTTAGGCATTCGTACGAATTCGCTTGATGTAATGTCAAAACCATTATCTTCGAGATACTTCTGTATTGCGGAGTTTTGTGAAAACTCACCATAGATAACGATCTCTTCATCATCTTCTTCAATCTCGTCAACTCCGAAATCGATAAGCTCGAGTTCAAGGTCTTCCATCGAAATACCGTCTTTTTTTGATGTATGGAAGATACACTTGTGGTCGAACAGGAACTCTAAAGAACCTGATGTTCCTAAAGAGCCGCCGAGTTTATTGAAGTAACTGCGTACATTGGCTACAGTGCGGGTAGTGTTGTCTGTTGCCGTTTCGACAAAGACGGCAATACCGTGCGGGCCGTATCCTTCGTAGTTCATTTCTTTATAGTCCGTGAAGTCTTTTGATGTCGCTTTTTTGATGGCGCGCTCAACATTCTCTTTCGGCATATTTTCTTTTTTTGCCGTTTGCATCAGTACGCGCAGGCGCGGATTGGTTTCAGGATCGGGACCGCCGTCCTTGGCCGCAATAGTAATTTCTTTACCTAACTTTGTGAAAACGCGGGCCATATTGCCCCATCTTTTCATCTTTCTTGCTTTTCTGTATTCAAACGCTCTTCCCATATATTGTTGTTTAATCGTTAAAATGTTTAACTGTTTAATCGTCGCATCGTCATTGCGAACGATAGTGAAGCAATCTCGTTTATATTAAGGAGATTGTTTCGTTCCTCTCAATGACGAATTCGTTCACATTTTTCATTGTCAAATTTCAATTATCTTAACTGTATTCCAAGTTTGTCTTCGAGGTTTTTCTGTATTTTTGACATTATTGAGTCTATCTGTTTGTCGTTAAGAGTCTTTTCTTTGTCTTGCAGATAGAAGCTTACAGCATACGATTTTTTGCCGGAGGCGAGGTGTTTGCCTTCGTAAACGTCGAATAATACGATGTCTTTCAATAGTTTGCGTTCACATTCTACAACAACTTTCTTTATGTCTGCAAATGTTACACTTTTGTTGGCCAACAGTGCGAGATCTCTTTTTACATCAGGGAATTTTGAGATTTCATGGAATGTTATCTGTAGTTTTTTTATTTCTTTCATCAATGATTTCCATGACATTTCAGCAAAATATACTTCGTTGTCGATGTCAATCATTTTGAGGATATTTTTATTGATGATTCCGAATGTGCCCAAGATACGTCCTGACGATGATGTGATCGTCATTCCCGATGAATAAATATCATTTGAAATACTACCCCAAGTGAGACTGTCAAGGTTGATACCAAGTCGTGACATTATGTTTTCAAGATGCGCTTTCAGCTCAAACACGGAAGTATTCTCGTCAGCATGCGCCCAGTTGTTTTCAACTCTTTTACCTGTAATCCACAAGCCGAGGCGGTAATCTTCGTTGTATTCGGACAGAGCGTCATTTTCTTTTTTATTATCTGCATTCCGTGAGTAGCAGTTTCCAAATTCAAAAAAATGAATGTTTCTATTTTTGTGGTTTATATTAAATTCCACACTTTGCAAACCTCCGAAAAGGAGAGATTGGCGCATGGCATTAAGATCGGCGCTTAGCGGATTTTTCAACATAACGCAGTTTGCGGCCGGAAATGTTGATGATCCTTCGTAGTATGCCGAGCGTGTGAGTGAATTGTTAAGTATCTCATTGAATCCCGCACCGCAAAGCTGTTCGGAGATAATATTTTCGAGCTTGTAACTTTTGTCGGTAGGTGTCTGATAGCTTAACGTCGAACTTACATGTTCGCTTAATTCAATATTGTTATATCCGTATATACGCAGGATGTCCTCGATTACATCAACATCGCGACGAACATCGAAACGGTATGCCGGAACTCGTAAAGATAAGCCTTCGGTTGTCTCGGAAGCTATTTCCATTTCTAAAGATGCAAGTATACTTTTTACCGTATCGACAGGTATCTCTTTTCCTATCAACGAATATATTTTTTTATACGCAACATCAACGGTAAACGGTTCAGTTTTAATCGGATATGAGTCTTGTATCTCACCTGCGATTTTTCCGCCTGCAATATCGCGTATCATCAACGCGGCACGTTTTAGAACATATACCGTTTGGTTTGGATCAAGTCCACGTTCGAAACGGAATGATGCATCTGTATTCAATCCGAAACGACGTGCTGTTTTGCGTATCCATGCAGGATTGAAACATGCTGATTCGAGGAACACATCCTTTGTGCTTTCCGTAACACCTGAATCGAGACCTCCGAAGACACCGCCTATACACATCGAATCCTCTGTATTACAGATCATAAGATCATATTTTGTAAGCGTACGTTCAACATTGTCGAGTGTGACAAATTTTGTGCCTTCGGGCATTGTGTCTACGACAACTTTATTTCCTTTTATTTTTCCGGCGTCGAAAGCATGAAGCGGCTGTCCCAGTTCGTGCAGAATAAAATTAGTTATATCCACTACATTATTAATAGGGCGCAAACCGATTACCGCAAGCCTGTTTTTCAGCCAGTCGGGACTTTCTGTTACCGTTACATCTTTTATCGTAACGCCCGAATAGCGAGGACATGCTTCAATATTTTTTACTTCGAGGGAAATGGGTGTTTCCGGAATATCTGCTTTATAAGATTCAACGGAAGGCTTTCTAAGCTCTACCGGTTTACCTGCCTGTTTAAGATATGCCGCAAGGTCGCGAGCAACACCGAAATGTGATGTGCCGTCCACACGATTTGGGGTAATATCTACTTCGAGGATATAGTCATTTTCTATTTTGTAGTATTCTTTTGCCGGCATTCCTGTTTGCGCATCGCTCGGAAGTACAATTATGCCGTCATGGCTTGTTCCTATGCCTATTTCATCTTCGGCGCAAATCATCCCGTACGATTCTTGACCTCGTATTTTACTTTTTTTGATTTTGATTTCGTTGTCGCCGAAATATAATGTTGCTCCTATTGTTGCAACAACAACTTTCTGCCCTGCCGCCACATTAGGCGCTCCGCAAACGATGTGCAGCGGTTCTTCTTCTCCAATATTTACGGTTGTAAGGTGGAGATGGTCTGAATCGGGGTGGTTTGCACACGTCAACACTTCGCCGATAACAAGACCTTCGAGACCGCCTTTAATAGATTGAACTTCATCGACAGAGCCGGTTTCCAGCCCTATAGACGTAAGGGCTGCGGCTACTTCATCCGCATTTAAGTCGAAAGCTAAATAATCTTTCAGCCAATTGTATGATATATTCATGTTTACAACATTTATTTTTACACTAAGGAAACAATTAATAAATTAAAAGTAAAAAAAATCAAACTATTAATTCTTAACTTTTAACTTTTAATTTTTAACTGACCCGCAAAAGTATAAAAAAAAAGTTATATAACGATGTGTCGGTCGTGAAAAGTGTTTGTTTCAGTAAAAAATTTAATCGTCAATTCCGTTTCTTCTGAATTCGGAAGTTCTTACGGTAGGTGATACCTTTACGTTAACATTATTTGCTGCCTTGTTTAACTGTCTGCGTTCACGTTCGGACATTTTTATCGTAGGCTCACGGTATAAACCGCCGTTGTAGATTTCTGCATTTTTCCTGTTTTTTACTTTTTGCCTGTACGCCGGGCTGAAAACCATGCTTAACATATGATTGAAATCATTTCCTCCTATGCCCCCTCCGTATTCATTGTAATATACCCTGTACCTCGCACTCGCAGGCATGGAATTTAAAAGATCATTTTTATCTCTGTCTGATAACAAAATACTTCCACTTTCATAAATGGAGTCAAGTTTATCCATATATAAGACATATAATGAAAAAACAGCCGGAGGCATAGAATACGGGTCTATAGAGTTAATCCTTGCTGAATCGAGCATTCCTACATCATCGAAATCCTTCGTGATTTCTATATTTTTGATTATTCCGTTCTCGTCCTTCATCCATGAAGGTACTGCCAAACGCCCTTCCTCAATAGCTTTTTTAGTGTCTTCGTTGATTTTTAAATCTACTTTACCGTCCAAAACATTCAGTAACCATACAGTGTCTGCTTTACTCCATTCCTGAGCAAATGAATTCCCCAAATACACTATTATAAAAATAAAAGTAATGAATATTTTTTTCATAAAAGCCGGTGTTTTATTGTTATTGGAGCAAAGGTATCAGATTTATCTGCATTATGATAGTATTTATTGTTAAAAATAGTTGGCAATTCAGCGAGGGGATAATTGTTGGAAATAAAATGCTTGAAGAGTATTATGTGAAAATAGTCTTTTAACATTTCAACTAAGTAAAATTACTCATATAAAATGAGTAATTTTACTTATTGACAAGATATAATATTTTTTGTAACTTTGCCATCGTTTAGAATAAGTGAAATTAACTTGCTTAACAGCAGAAAATAGTTTGGATTGTTCTTTTTTTGAATAAAAAATCGTAATATTGCAACTAATTTGCCACTTTTTTCTTCTTTGATTTTTTTACAAAATAATTATATTATTCATTTATTTAAAAAACAAACATTATGGGATTTATCAAAGCAATTACAGGTGCAATCGGCGGCACTTTTGCCGATCAGTGGAAAGATTTTCTTACGCCCAGGCCGAATGTGCCGGGTACAGCAGCATTGTTTGAAGCAGTGCCACAGGGAGAAAACGCAGGTCGTGGACAGAACACAAAAGGTTCAAAAAATATTATTTCCAACGGCAGCAAAATAGTAATACCTGAAGGAATGGCACTCATCACATTTCAGGATGGTGCAATAACAGGTTTCGTTGCTGAGCCGGGAGGCTTTGAATACAGATCGGATGACCCTAATTCAAGGTCTTTCTTTTCAGGCGATGGTATTTTGGCATCAACTATAGGAACATCTTGGGAAAGGTTTAAATATGGCGGTCAACCCGGTGCTCAACAGTTAGCGTTTTACGTTAATCTGAAAGAGATTCCAAACAACAGGTTTGGAACGCAATCGGAAATTTATTGGGACGACGCTTATCTGGGAGCACAGGTAGGAGCGGTTACAAGAGGTACATATACCATGAAAATAACAGACCCTATATTGTTTGTTAAAAATTTTGTGCCTGTTCAATATCTACAGCCCGATGCGCCGGTATTCGATTTTGCCGATATGGATAACGATGCGGGAGCGCAATTGTTTAATGAAGTAGTGGGCAGTTTATCTGCGGCATTTTCTAATTATACAAACGATCCGAGCAAAGGCAACCGTATCACTAAGATCCAGGGCGACCAGATCGGGTTTGCTCAATCATTGACATACGCTGTAGAGGAAGGTTATCAATGGAAAAGCGACCGTGGACTGGAAATAGTAAAAGTTGCTTTGGTAGCAATTGAATACGACGAAGATACGAAAGCATTATTGAGTGATGTTAAAAAAGCAGATGCTTTATCAGGTTCACGCGGAAGTTCATTTATGCAACAGTCTGTTGCCCGCGGAATGCAGGCTGCAGGTGAAAACCCGGCCGGTGGAGGCGGCATGGGCATGGCCTTTATGGGTATGGGCATGGGTGCTGCCGGTAATATGATGGGCGCAACACAACAGCAAGGTGCAACACCTCAGTCGCAGTCTATTCAAAATCAGCAACAACAGTACCAGCAACAACAGCAGCAGCAGTATGCACCCCCTCCACCTCCCCAGCAACCCACGTTTTATGCTATGATAGGCGGAGTTCAGCAGGGTCCGCTCGCTATAGCGCAATTGCAACAAATGGCGCAGATGGGACAAGTACTGCCCGGCACAATGGTTTGGTGCACAGGAATGCCCGACTGGGCAGCCGCAGGAACGGTTCCGTCGTTGGCTGCACTCTTTGGCGCAGTTCCACCACCCCCACCGCCCCCGACAACTTATTAGTCTGCTACAATAATTAATATTTACCACAAAGCGCGTAAATAAAAAAAGCAAAGGGCGCAATTTGGAATAGACATTTTCCGGCTATTGCGCCCTTTAAATAAACACTATGCGTTCTTCGTGGTAAGAATGAATTCCTTTTTAGAGTGAAAGCATCCCCCTTCCCTCTCCCCTCTTTCCTCTTAACTATTAATTCATAACTTTTAACTTTATTCCTATTATGCAAGAAAACAATGATATAAATCCTCCTGTTGATGAACCGAAAATTGTTCAAACGGATGTAGGAGCAAAAGACGGACAAAATAAATGTCCTAAGTGTGGAGCAACCGAAATTTCACTAAATGTCAACAATGGTCTTTTAAGATGTCATTTTTGCCGGCACGAATTTGAACCGGAAAAAGTGGTTGGCATGGAAACCGATTTAAGCAAGTTGGAAGGCATCATAATTGGTTCCGGAGCTCAAGATATTATCGCAAGTACAGATGAAGTATTAACTTTCAAATGTAGCAGTTGCGGAGCAGAAGTTGTTATTGATACCGCTGAAGCAACACAGGCAAGATGTCACTGGTGTCGTAATACTTTATCTGTTAATCAACAAATCCCGAATGGCGCCGTTCCTGATATAGTATTACCATTCGGCATAAGAAAAGAGGAGGCAAAAGCCAATATCGAAAAATTTGTAGGCAGCCGGAAGTTTTTTGCACATCCGCAATTCAAAAAAGAATTTTCAGCCGATAATGTGATGGGCGTTTATTTACCCTATATGGTTGTTGACATTAATGCGCACGCAAACCTTGCAGGTCAGGGCGAACATCTTGTTCGCACTTATACGAGTGGCACCGGAAAAGATAAAAAAACCTACTATGATGCCGACCTTTATGATGTAGAAAGGGAGTTTGATATAGTTGTCGACGGATTAACCGTTGAATCAAGCGCTGATAAACTTGACAATAAAGCGCGCAACAAAACAAACAATATTATCAACTCGATTATGCCTTTTGATATTGAAAACAGCGTTAAATGGAATGCAAACTATTTAAAGGGCTATTCATCAGAGAAAAGAGATACTAATATTGAACAGCTAAAGGAACTTGTTCATAAACAGGCAAAAGATATAGCACGCCATAAAGCAAATGATACATTAAGTCATTATAACAGGGGTGTGGCATGGAACAGGGAAGATTTAGACGTGAAAGGTCAGCAATGGAAAGCGGCCTATTTACCTGTATGGCTTTATAGTTATCATCAAAAAAATAAAAACCTGTTACATTATGTAGCAGTAAATGCCAGAACGAAAGAAACAATGGGGAGTGTTCCCATAAATATGATGAAGTTGTTTTTCGTATCTGCTTTGGTAGAGGCGATAAGCTTTGTGCTTTGGTTACTTGTTATGCCTTTCTTTAGTGATAGTGAAGATGATTTCAGCTGGCTTTTATTGACCGGTGGATTTATATATTACGGATGGATGTATGCCAGATATCGCAATAAAGGCGCTCGCCATTTCCACGAAAAGGAAACGAAGGCAAACATGGACAAAATACGAACGTATGATAATTTTGTCAAACATAGAACAGGTCTTAGAAATGCCAGAATGGATGGAGCAAATAACTCATCTGTCAGAGGCAGCCTTTTCTGACAATTAAAAAAATAATGGAGAGTTGACATTGTCAACTCTCCATTATTTTTTTAATTGTCAATTGATTACGGTTGTTTTCCAATATAAGCGAGGATACCGCCATCAACATAAAGTATATGTCCGTTCACAAAGTTTGATGCATCCGATGCAAGGAATACAGCAGGTCCCTTAAGATCGTCTGTCGAACCCCAGCGTGCAGCGGGTGTTTTAGCTATTATGAACGAATCGAACGGGTGACGCGACCCGTCAGGCTGTTTTTCGCGTAACGGGGCTGTCTGCGGTGTCGCGATATATCCCGGACCAATGCCGTTACATTGAATATTGTTGCCGCCATATTCTGAGGCAATATTACGTGTAAGCATTTTAAGGCCTCCTTTTGCGGCAGCATAAGCGGATACTGTTTCTCGGCCAAGCTCGCTCATCATTGAGCATATATTTATTATTTTTCCGTGACCTTTTTTGATCATTGCCGGGATAACTGCCTTTGCAACAATGAACGGTCCGTTCAGGTCTATGTCTATGACCTGACGAAATTCCGCAGCGCTCATCTCACACATAGGTATTCGTTTGATTATACCTGCATTGTTAACAAGTATGTCTATTATACCTACTTCTTTTTCTATCTTTGCAATTGTAGTGTTCACTTCGTCTTCGTTGGTGACATCAAATACATATCCGTGAGCATCAATACCTTTTGCTTTATATTCTTCGATGCCTTTTTCTACAAGTTCCGGTTTGATATCATTGAAAACAATTTTTGCACCTGCCTCTGCCAATGCAGAAGCAATAGAAAAGCCAATACCGTAAGATGCGCCTGTAACTAAAGCGATTTTTCCTTCCAAACAAAAAAGATTATTCATAACAATTAAAGTATTTAGACATTATAAAATCGTAATAACTAACGGCTCTTCAATGATTTTTGTAAAGAGACCTATATAATTTTGAAAATCGTTGAGAGTAGGAAAACCTGCTTTATCCCAACCGTAGCCGGTATAATATGTTATAGGTTGCCCGGGATGGTATGTGACTATGCCCAAAGCATGAGAATGTGTTTCATTATTCCCGGTTTTTGAATGTATTATACTGTATGTATGTGATTTAACATCTTCAACACCTTTTGGAAATATCATTCCAACAAATATTTTTCCTACTTTTTCGGTTTCAGGTTCTTCGTAAATAATTGCTGCAGTTCCGATTTCGGTATATGCTTTATAAACATCATCTTCTTTTGAACGTTTAACTATGCCCGCAGCAACTGTTATTTCTTCATTTGTATCGTATTCCTGTGTCACTTTTGTAAATTGTGAACCTGCGTCGATTGAGAATGTGCGGCTTTCGCCAAAAGTTTTTCCGTTAACGGTGATATCTTTATATGTCAGTTTGAATGTTGTGCGTAATGGTCCGTTTTCAAGGATTTCCTGCTTGGCAAAATTTTCATTTAATATAAGAGAATCCTTATTGATAATAGTCTCTTTTATATATGGTGCCATCATGCCTGCTCCGAGAGTTCGCCCTACTTTGTAGTCGTCAAGCCCTTCTCCGTGGTCATCGTGATATGATCTGACGCCTGCGAGGTCATCTTTGTACCATTTATCTATGATCATGTTGCTTGTTCTTTTGTACCACAGGTCAATTCCATTGCTTGGTCCGTCAATTCCAATAAGTGCAGGCCCGTAAATACGGAAGGCAACACGGTCGTTCTCCCAAGCAAAGTCGTCTTTGCGTTCGGTTATGAAACGACCGTATGTATTTGCCGGAAAATCTACGGGAGTACCTGTCTTAATATTAAAAGATACCGTCTCGGCAGCTTTGATTTCTATACGGAACAATAACTTTCCATCGTAAGATAATTGTGTCGGTAATACTTCACCTGTTCTTGTTGTGACAATATAAGTTTTGCCTGAAGGAAGTGCCTGAAGTTTGTCCGCAGGTATTTCTACAATCTCATTTCTATCGAAGTCGCTCAGATTCTTAACTGAAACAGTCACGCCGGATTCACATGAAATCAACACTGCAAAAGTGAGAATCAAAAAAAATAAATTTTTCATACTTATATACATTATAATAAAGAGTAAAACATTGTTTTTTATCAGCGCAGTTTGTCTGCCGTAAATGTATCCATATCGTCATAATCAAGATTTTCACCGCACATAGCCCAAATAAAAGTATAGTTACTCGTTCCTGCAGCAGAGTGGATTGACCATGAGGGAGATATGACAGCCTGTTCGTTTCCCAGAAAAATGTGCCTTGTTTCTTGTGGTTGTCCCATAAAATGACAAACAGCCTGCTGTTCGGGTACCTTAAAGTAAAAATACGCTTCCATGCGGCGTGAGTGGGTGTGAGGAGGCATTGTGTTCCATACACTTCCTTCCTTTATTTCAGTAAGACCCATCTGAAGCTGACAGCAAGGAACTATTTCGCTTAAGATAAGTTGGTTCAATGTTCTTTCGTTAGACAGGTTTTTCATGCCTAACTCTCTTGTTCTACGCATTTCTTTCGTTATGGCAGCAGTTGGGTATGCCGTATGAGCAGGTGATGAAGCGAAATAGAATTTTGCGGGTTTTGATGTATCCTTACTCTTAAAAATAACATCCTTTGAGCCTCTTCCAACGTATAAGGCCTCTTTGTATGACATTTCAAAATCTTTTCCGTCTACAGATACAATGCCTTCATTTTCAATACAAATGATGCCGACTTCCCTTCGTTCACAAAAATAATCCGAGCGAACTAAATCAACTGTTTCGAGTTTCAGTTCTTCTTTTACAGGTAAGGCTCCACCTATAATAAGGCGGTCATTATGAGTATATACCATAACAATTTCATCGTTTCCGAATAATTTTTCAACCAGAAACTCTTTTCTTAATTGTGCTGTGTCGTATTGTTTTACATCAGTGGGATGGGTACCCCAACGCTCCTCGATAGATATTATCATAATTATATATGTTTGGTTGTTCTAAATTTGACTGTAAAGATAATAAAATAATAGTTCAAGAACAAAAAAAATAAATGTTTGTTTGTTATTTTTTGCTTAACGTTTTGAAACGGATTATATATTAGGATTATAGCAGATATGTAAAAAAAATATTTGCGGAATATAAGGTAAAATTGATTCGTTGGTGTTATATTTGCATGCCGAAAAAAGTAATATATATGGTAAAGAAAGTTTTTGTAAGTGGATGTTACGATATGTTACACAGTGGTCATGTTGCGTTTTTCGAGGAAGCTGCACAACATGGCGATTTATATGTAGGCATAGGTTCTGATAAAACGATTCAGGAATTGAAAGGTCGCAAAACAATCAATACCGATGCAGAGCGTTTATATATGGTTAGCGCGTTGAAGGTCGTAAAAGAAGCTTGGGTAAATAGTGGAGGCGGAATTCTTGATTTTGCCGACGATGTAAGGCGGCTTAATCCCGATATGTTTTTTGTAAACAGTGATGGACATTCTCCTGCCAAGGAAAAATTTTGTAAGGAGCTGGGTGTCGAATATGTTGTAAGTGAGAGGATTCCTCACGGAGGACTTCCTGCTCGTTCAACAACGGCTTTAAGAAATGAATGTCTTATACCTTATCGAATAGATTTAGCAGGAGGATGGTTAGACCAACCTTATGTAAATAAGCTGTATCCGGGTACAGTTATTACTGTGTCGATAGAGCCTGATTATGAATTTAACGATCGTAGCGGAATGTCAACAAGTTCACGAAAGAAAGCTATTGAATTATGGCATACAAGCATTCCGGAAGGCGATAAAGAGATGTTGGCACGTACACTTTTTTGCTTTGAAAACCCTCCCGGAACAAAATATGTCAGCGGTTCACAGGATTCGCTCGGTATTGTGATGCCGGGATTAAATCGTTATTTTTATGGTAATGACAGATTTTGGCCTGATAAAATAGAGAAAGTTACCGATGACAATGTTTTAAAATGGATTGAACAGAGGTTGTGGCTTGTGCCATTATATCCAAGAAAATCTAATTATAATGTACTGGCAGATACTTGTATAAATGAAGAATACGCAAAAGACTTAAGCTTTGCCGCTGAAGAATGTTGGACGGCTATTCTTGATATGGATGCCGAAAGGTGGGGGCGCGCTTCCGTGGCAAGTTTTGAGGCTCAAATCAATATGTTCCCCAATATGGCGCCCGATGAAGTGATGGAGGTACTTGACACATATAAGTCGCAAGTGTTGGGCTGGAAACTTTCCGGTGCCGGAGGAGGAGGTTACCTTGTTTTTATTAATGAAAAGCCGGTGAAGAATGCTATTCAGATAAGGATAAGGAGGAATGGCGAGTAAGTGAAAAATGAAAAGTGAAAAGTGAAAAATAAGAAATTCATTTTCAATTTTCAATTAAATAAAGATTTTCAACTTTGCTTCCTTATTGAACCATCGGTCGCTTTCAGAATGGAAGCAAAGCGACACATTAGTTTATTTTTACATTAAGGAACGTTCAATTTTCAATTAAATTAATTATGAAGGGGATTGTATTAGCAGGAGGGTCCGGTTCGCGTTTATATCCTATTACAAAAGGAGTATCGAAGCAAATGCTTCCAATATTTGACAAACCGATGATTTATTATCCAATATCGGTGCTTATGCTTGCCGGTATACGTGATATTTTGATTATCTCAACACCTCAGGACTTGCCGGGATTTCGCCGGCTTCTTGGCGACGGCTCTGATTTTGGTGTTAACTTTGTATATGCAGAGCAGCCATCTCCTGACGGTTTGGCGCAAGCCTTTATTATAGGTGCTGATTTTATCGGTGACGATGATGTGTGTCTTGTGCTCGGAGACAATATTTTTTACGGGCATGGATTTACTTCAATGCTGGAAAATGCCGTTAACGATGTATCTAAAAATAAAGCTGCAATTTTCGGATATTATGTCACAGACCCAGAACGGTATGGCGTTGTGGCTTTTAATGAGACCGGAATGGTTGTAAGCATAGAAGAAAAACCGGAATATCCGCAATCTAACTATGCCGTTGTAGGGCTTTATTTCTACCCGAATAAGGTGGTCGATGTAGCTAAAAATATAAAACCTTCTGCCCGTGGGGAATTAGAAATTACAACGGTAAATCAATATTTTCTTGAGGATGGCTCACTGAAAGTTCAAATACTTGGTCGTGGATTTGCTTGGTTGGATACGGGAACTCACGAATCCTTATCGGAAGCATCTACTTTTGTTGAGGTAATAGAACAGCGTCAAGGGTTGAAAATCGCCTGCCTTGAGGAAATTGCATATAGAAACAAATGGATTGATGGTGAAAAACTGAAAAGTTTAGCTCAACCTATGATAAAAAATCCTTATGGACAATATCTTTTAAGACTTTTGGAATCCAATAAATAAATTCTAAATGTTCCTTTTATATAAATAATGTAATAAACTTACGATATGTAAATTATAAGGTGAAAAAAAATATGAATTAAATTATTGATTAGTAGTCTGATTTTTATAAATAATTATTTTTTTTTGATGAAAATGTAAAAAAAAAGATAGATTTATTTGTTTAAATAAAAAAACAAAACTATCTTTGCAATGTATATTTAATAGGTAGATGTGTTTCTATTAAATTTGGAAAGTATATAATTTGTTTAGATACAGAGTAATAATGTTAAATTAAAAGTAAATAATTATGAAAACGAAAGTTTTACTGTTAGCTTTTTTATGTGGAGTAGTGATGTCGATTTCTGCGCAGGAATTTCAGCCTCAGGTTGGTTTTAGTACTGAAAATGGCTCAAAAGTGAATTTCAAGAAAAATAAAGCCGGCGATAACTGGTTTATTTCTCTTGGTGGTGGTGCAAGCGTGTTAATGGGAGACCAGAACAGTGATGCTGATTTTGGAGATCGCATAAACTGGGCTGCAGGTCTGTCTTTTGGTAAATGGTATAATCCATATTGGGCATTACGTTTGAAGGTAGACGGTGGCCAATTGAATAATTTTTTACAACTTGGTAGTCCATCAACATTGCATACACAGGATTTTATGTATGTTAATGGTCATCTTGACTTTATGTGGGATGTTACAAATTTTTGGGCTCCCTATAACGAAAAGAAAGTTGTTCGCTTTATACCTTTCGCAGGTATCGGTTATGCTCTTCGCCCCGGAAAAACTGTTGACAGTTATGTATTCAAACGTTCAGAGTCACCTTCTATTAACTTAGGTGCTCAGATACCGTTCCGCTTAGGCGAACGCGTTGATTTGTTCCTTGAAGCTCAGTATTCATTGTTGAACGAACAATTCAATCGTACGGATATGGGACATGAGGAAGATCGCGTTTTTCAAGCTTTGTTAGGACTTAACTTTAAGCTTGGAAGAACAAACTTCGAAGTTATCGAACCTATGGATTATGATTTGCTGAATGACCTGAATTCTCAGATTAACGCTTTGCGTGCTCAGAATGATGAATTGAGCAAACGCCCGGTATCTTGCCCGGAATGTCCTAAGGTTGCTCCGGTTGTTGAGCAAATAGAAAGCATGAAGAATGTTGTATTCTTCCGTCTTAACAGCTCAGTTATCGACAAGAATCAGGAAGGTAATATATTCAATACTTCCGAGTATGCTAAACAACACAACCGTCCAATTAAAGTTGTTGGTTTTGCTGATAAGAAAACAGGTACTACAGATTACAACCAAGGCCTTTCAGAAAGACGTGCAAAAGCAGTTGCTAAGAGACTTACTGAAAAATATGGTATCTCTACCGATAAAATTTCTATCGAGTGGAAGGGTGATACTCAACAGCCTTATGATATCAATGAGTGGAACCGTCTTGTTATCATGGATACGAACAAATAATCAGTTGTGAATTATCAATATAAAAGGTCAATGGTTTTCCATTGGCCTTTTTTTATTTGACAATTAAAAGCCCCTCTCAATCTCCCCAAAGGGGAGAAGTTGGGAAGCTTCAACGATTAAACGCTTCAATAATTAACAATTAATAATTAACCATTAAACAATGGATTTTGCTTAAGAATTTATATATTTGCAACAGTTTTTTTTCAATGAACCTCAAAGATAGAGATTAATACCTTAACGAGAAAATTAACATGTTTACGCAAAATTTATTTATACATTAATACTATGAACGAGAATGAAGAAATGATGTTTGATAAAAATGATGATTATTTTAATGATGATTTCCTTGATAATCAGTCTTTTTTTCTTAAAGGAATTGATAATATGGGATGGGGAATTAAAAATCGCCTTAGCCGTATTTTTAATCCGAAAACAGGGCGTACGGTTATGCTGGCCTTCGATCATGGATCCATTTTGGAATCTACAACAGGAATGGATAGATTGGAAACGGCTGTTTTACCGCTGATACATTATGCCGATTCATTGATGTGTACACGCGGAGTCGTTCGTACAATAATTCCACCTACTACAAGAAAACCTGTTTGCCTGCGTTTTTCAGCCGGCTCGACAGAATTGTCGGAACTGAACAATGATTGTATAATCAATATTGAAGATGCATTACGACTTAATGCTTCGGCTCTCGGCGTAACAATAGCTCTTGGCGATAAACATGAGGCGAAGATGATTGAAAATCTTGCAGTTGCCGTCGACAACGGCTATAAGTACAGTATTCCGGTTATGGCGGTGACTTCGGTCAGTAAGCAAGATCGTGACGCTTCGTATTATGCTATGGTTGCAAGAGTTAGCGCAGAGAACGGAGCGAATATTGTAAAAACGTATTATACGGAAAAGAAATTTTCGGAGATAGTTAACAAATGTCCCGTACCTGTTATCGTTGCAGGCGGTAAGAAGATGCCGGAACAGAAATCTCTTGAATTTTGTCGACGAGCTATTAACGACGGAGCTGCAGGAATAGATGTTGGACGTAATGTGTTCCAGTCTTCTTCTCCTTTGGCAATGATTAAAGCTATATCGGCAATTGTACATGATAACCTTGAAACTGATGATGCATATCAACTGTTCAGGGAACTGTCTAATTCAATTGACAATTGACAATGCACAATTTACAGTTAAACAGTT
>JGI994J12354_10003110_pt1 | contig 15724 bp, 14 predicted proteins | sample IntmicLarv3ML3BL_FD_12354 | JGI IMG/M metagenome (IMG submission 12354)
CAAAACAAATAAAAGTATCGTTTTAAGAGTTGATTTTTTTAATTTACCTTTAAGGGAAATAATGCATCACTTCCTGTTTTTAACCAGTATACACTTTTTGAAGTGAATTTTCAACTAATCTTTTTCCCAAAATTTCCAAAATTGTCGAATTTATATTGACGTATACAGATTTGCGTGTTAGTATTTATTTATGTGTAAAAACCTGAAAACAAAGGGAGGAAAACCATTTGAGCCCACGAAAAATCCGGCAGATGATACTGTTAAATGCTGCGATTGTAATTGTAAATACAGTGCTGTTTTCAAACGCTCTTTTAGGCTTATCCCTGCTTTCAGGGTCTGCGCTTTCCATAAGCGTGGCATGGACAGTCATTTTGGGAAGCGTTTTTGCGTTTTTTAAAGGCAATTCGGCAATATTAAATAAGCCGGAAACACGCTTGCTGTTACAGAATATAAATTCATTGGACAGCTGTATTTCGGTTTTTGAAGAGGCAATTCATAACGGCGATGTATTTGATGAAAATATTTTGAAAAATATTGAGCAAATTAAGCGATTCAGACGAAAACAAGCTACAATTAAAGACATATTGCTGCAAAAATTTTCCGAAAGTGAAATGAGCTTTCAAAAATTCAGCGGTGTTCTGCAAGAGGTTGAAAATGTTATTTATATGAATATGCGCAGTATTCTTAATAAGATTTCCGCGTTCGACATGGATGAATACGAGTCTATGCGAAAAAAAATGTCGCACGATTATAAATTTTCTCAGGAAAAAATGGATATTTATAATGAGTATATTGAGTTTGTCAATAATGCTACTGATAATAATGAGAGCATTTTGCTTAAGCTTGACAAAATGCTGCTTGAGCTTTCGCGGTATAACAGTATGGAAAGCGGCGATGTGCAAAAGCTTCCGGCAATGATTGAAATGGATGAATTAATAAAAAATGCTAATTTGTATAAGTGAGGAGAATGTGATAAATGAAGGCTTCTAAAAATAATACTGTAAAGCTTGCGATTATTGCCGTTGTGGTTTTCAGCCTGATTTTCGGCATTGTTTATGTTACGCAAAACTGGGGAAAGAGTAAGAATGCAGTTGACTCCGAATCGGCGCTCAAAACCCTGGACAAGCTTTATGGAAAGCTTGATGTGGCAACTCTTGAGCTGCACAAGGAAAACGTAGATTTGTCCGGCGTAAACCTGAGCGCAAGCTTGCCGGATATATCCACATATCCGATTGCCGCCAGTCAGACTACAGAGGACTATATTGAAATATTTTCATCTCCCGAAAAAGCCGGAACCAGCTATGAAAGCTGGCTTGTCGACGTTGCCGATAAATTCAACAAAAGCGGTGCCACGGTGAACGGCAAACCGGTTTCTGTCGCCGTTCGTAATATTTCAAGCGGTGTTGGCGTCGATTATATTTCTTCGGGCAAGTATATGCCTGACGTTTTTGCTCCGTCTACCGAGTTTTGGGGCGACATGCTTGCTGATAAAGGCATAAAGGTCACACTTGTTGAAAAGCGTATAGCCGGAAATGTCGCCGGGATTGTTATTTCAAAAAAGAAGAATGATGAGCTGGTAAAAAAGTATGGCTCCGTAAATTCAAAAAATATAGTTGAAGCGGTATTAAACAGCGAGCTTGCCATGGGATATACGAATCCTTTCGTAAGCTCAACCGGACTTAACTTTCTGCTGACGACTCTTTACACGCTGGACGCAAACAATCCGCTGGGAGACGATTCTGTCGCGCGTTTTCAAAAATTTCAGGACAACATACCCTACGTTGCTTATAACACTATGCAGATGAAGGAATCGGCAAAAGCCGGAACTCTGGACGGATTCGTGCTTGAATATCAGACCTATGTAAATTCTCCGGACATAAAGTCATCATACGTCTTTACTCCCTTTGGTGTACGTCACGACCAGCCGATTTACGAGGTGGGTGATTTAAGTGATGTCAAAAAGGAAATCACAGCTGAATTTATGGAATATTGCAAAACCGCCGAATCGCAAAAATTGGCTTCGGACAAAGGTTTTAACGGAATGGATAACTATGTTTACGAGTTTGCAAAAGCCGACGGCGCAACCGTTTCACAGGCACAGCAAATCTGGAAGAAGGAAAAACACGGCACAAGTGATTTAACGGCTGTTTTTGTCGCCGATATTTCGGGAAGCATGGACGGTGCTCCGCTTCTCAAATTAAAAGAGAGCTTAAACAGCGCCGCTAAATTCATAATACCAGAAACTCAAGTGGGTTTTGTTACATTCTCAGACAATGTCAACATCGCGCTGCCGATTGCTAAATTTGACCTTAATCAGCGTTCTTATTTTACGGGAGCCATTTCGGATATGCGCGCAGGCGGCGGTACTGCTATGTTTGACGCTATAATTGTTGCGACAAAAATGCTGACTGATGCAAAAGCGCAAAATCCTAACACAAAGCCGATGCTTTTTGTGCTGACAGATGGCGAAACCAACAGAGGAAACTCCCTTAACAGTGTCGAAAAAATGCTCCGAAGCTTAAAAATTCCTATTTATACAATTGGCTACAACGCAAATATAAGTGTGCTTCAGAATTTGTCAAATATCAATGAGGCAGCAAATATCAATGCTGAAACAGATGACGTAATTTATAAGCTGGAGAGTTTGTTTAATGCGCAAATGTAATAAATCTAAACATAAGGAGCTGCAATTAAATGACAATGGAAATCGTAAACGCAGAAGAATTAAAAAAGGATATTGAAACCGAAGTCAAGCCGGTAGATGCCGAGGTTGCGGCAATTCAAAAACAGGCCGAGCAAAACGCAAACGAAATTATGGCGCTTGACTTGAATATGATAGAGGAAAAACGTAAAATTCTAAAATCCATTGATGAATTCGCGGCAGGAACGCTTCAAAGCTCTGCACAAAAAAATTCTCTTTTACAAACAACTATCGGGAATCTTTCAAAGGGCGGCGAGGATGGCGGCATTGTGTCCAACAGCCTTGCCGATTTGCACAGAGAAATCAAAGATTTAGATCCGTCACTTCTTGACTTTACAAAAACAGGTGCACTGGGAAAGCTTTTCAATCCGGTTCGCCGCTATTTTGATAAGTACAAAAGAGCCGACATCGTAATCAAGGACATTATTGTTTCGCTTGACAAGGGCAAAGACACACTTAAAAATGACAATACTACGCTTGAGCTGGAAGAGGATTCCTTGCGTGAAGTTACAAAAAGGCTCAATAAGGAGCTTGCGCTGGGCGTGGCCTTGGATGAGAATATTTCAGCACAAATTGAACGTGCAAAGGCAAGCGGCGAGGACGAGGAGAAGATAAGCTTTGTTACCGAGGAAATTCTCTTTCCGGTTCGTCAGCGCGTTATGGATATGCAGCAGATGGTAGTTGTAAATCATCAGGGCATTATCGCAATGGAAGTCATAAAGCGCAATAACAAGGAGCTGATTCGCGGCGTTGACAGAGCAAAAACAATAACAATTACAGCTCTCAGAACAGCCGTTATGGTGGCAAGCGCATTGTATAATCAAAAAATTGTTTTGCAAAAAATTGAATTGCTTAATGAAACTACAAGCAACCTGATTGCATCCACCGGCAAAATGTTAAAGGAGCAGGGTACGGCAATTCAAAAACAGGCAACAGAAAGCACTATATCTCCCGAAGCGTTAAAGCAGGCTTTTCAGGAAACAATTTCCGCATTGGAGGATATTGCCGTGTTTAAGCAGCAGGCATTGCCGAGAATGCAGCAAACAGTTTCCCAATTCAAAGAATTAGCGGAAACAGGCGAAAAAGAAATTGCCCGATTGGAAAAGGCTGAGGACTAATCCGAAAATAAAACTATCAATACAAATTATTTTTGAGGGACGGACAGTGTAATGAAGCTGACATCAAAAAGCAGAACAATAGTTGTTATGGCGGCAACCTACATTGTTATGATGGTTGTTGTGGCAGGGCTGAACAGCATCATGACCAAAAAATCGGAAGACATTCTTAAAACAAGCATAACCGCGCATCTTTTTGCGGCAACAAAGATTGCAAGACCGCATGTCGACGGTGATATCCACAAGCAGTTTGCAGATGCGTCGTCAATGCAGCTTCCTGAATATCAGGAAATGCGCGCGCAGTTTAAAGAATGCGCAAAGCTTATGAATGTTGTTTGCATTTACACAATGTCAAGGGATAAAAGCGGTAATCTTTACATAATTGTCGATTCAGATGACACAACTGTATGCGGAGACAAATATGAGATTTTCGAAACCTCGGGCGATATTTTTGAAAAGGCATTCGGCGGTCACGAGGCAGTTGATGTACAGAATGTCGTAGACGCTTTCGGGAATTCATTTTCGGCGGCAATTCCGATATATGACAGTCAAAATGAAATTGTTGCCGCACTTGGAGTAGATATAGATGCAAGTCCGATTTCGGAGGAATACCGCATAAGATTTTATACAATGGCATTTCTTTACGTGCTGATAACGGCTCTTTTCGGATTTATGATTCTTCTTGTTAAAAATTCCGTCAGCAAGGACTTTAAGGTTCAGGAGGAACGGTACAGAATGGCGGTAGCCGCCACGTCCGACGCATTGTTTGACTACCAGATTACAGATGATATCGTTTATGTTTCAAGTCGGTTTTTTGCCATGATTGGAAGAAGAACGCCTGAAACAGACGGTCTGACTATGACAAAGTATGCGCTTTTTGACATGATCGGAAAAGACAGCGCAATTATTGACGAAAGCATTCAAAAGCTTCAGTTCAGGGAGGCCGGCACGGTATCGTGTGAAGTCAATGTCCCAACCGAGTATAGCAGTATCTGGCTTAATATCTGTGCATCACCTGTTTACGACCCTGAAACAGGAAAGCTTACAAGGGTTGCAGGCTCGATTTCCGAGATTACCGAGCATAAAAAAAGTGCGGCGGCAATAAGCAGTCTTGCCTACAGTGACCCGCTTACAAAGCTTCCAAACAGAATTTTCCTTTTTGACAGACTTCGGGAGCTTAGCGAAACCGACGGCTCAAAATTTTCACTGCTTTTTATCGACCTTGACAATTTCAAGTCAGTTAACGATACAAAGGGACATGATGTCGGAGACGAGCTTCTCAGAAGGGTTTCAAAATTCCTGAAGGAATCGCTTCCCGAAAGACCTGACGTTTTCCGTCCCGAGCCGGGAACAATGAGCTTTGCGGCGCGATTCGGAGGAGACGAATTTGTCCTTGTCAATGTCGGCTGCTCCGATGAGAAATCGGCGGAGCAATTCGGAAACCATTTGATTAAGGAGTTTAACACGTCCTCCAAATGTGAATATATCCGCAATCTTAATGTGACCTTAAGCGTAGGCGTTGCGGTATTCCCCGGTCATACCAGCGACATACAGCATTTAATAAAATGTGCTGATAAAGCAATGTATCTGGCAAAAAAATCGGGAAAAAATCAAATTAAAGTGTATAATGCATAAGGGGAGCTCAAAAATAGAAACAGTAATTATCGGACAAACCCTCACAATCGAAAGAACGGTTACAAAGGAGCTGCTGGCAAGCAGTCTCAAAAGCGGCAGTCTGGATGTTTTTGCGACTCCTGCCATGATTGCGTTTATGGAAGAAACGTCATTGGTGCTCGCCGAAAGATTTTTGGAGGACGGCAAGTCAACAGTCGGAACGGCGGTAAATATTTCACACCTTGCGCCCACGCCTCCCGGAATGAAGGTAACCGCCACGGCGACAATTACCGCATTTGACGGCAGAAAATTCTGCTTTGATGTCACATGTGCGGATGAACGTGAAATTGTCGGAAAAGGAACGCACGAGCGCTTTATTATAGACTGCGAAAAATTCATTAAAAAAGTGAATGATAAGGCACAGGGATAAACAGCTTGGATAAAAAAGAGCTTAGGAAAAAATCTATGAAGCTGCCCTTGTCGCCCGGCGTGTATATCATGCGCGACAAGGACGGCAAAATCATATATATAGGAAAAGCGAAAGCGCTTAAAAACAGAGTGTCTCAATATTTCGGTTCGGACGCAAATCACGACGACAAGGTAAAAAAGATGGTCGAAAACGCCTGTGATTTTGATTATATTCTTACCGACAGCGAATATGAGGCGCTTGTTTTGGAGTGCTCTCTTATAAAGCAATACAAGCCAAAATACAATATTTTACTCAAGGATGACAGGGGATTTCACTATATCAGAATAAGTGATGGGGATTTTCCTAAAATTTCGGTTTTCGGCAAGCCGTTGGAGGACGGAGCAAAATATCTCGGCCCCTACAACAGCAGCTATGCCGTAAAGCAGGCGGTTGAAACCGCAAACAAGGCTTTTCGTCTGTCCGACTGTTCAAAGATTTTGGTCAGCGGAAAAAGAAGCAAGCCTTGTCTTAACTCGCATATCGGACTGTGCATGGCTCCGTGCAGCGGAAGAATTTCATCAAACGAATACAAAACAATCGTGTCGGAAGCGCTTGATTTTATCAGCGGAGGTCAGGATAATACTGTGCGGCTTCTTACAAAAAAAATGGAGAATGCGGCTGAACATCTTGAGTTTGAACAGGCCGCAAAGCTTCGTGACCGTATAAAATGGGTCAAAAGTATAAATTCGCGCCAAAAGGTTGTTATGAGCAAGGTTTCTGAGCAGGATATAATCGCCCTTGAATGCGGCGAGGGTAAATGCTGTTTTGAAATTTTTCGGTTTTTAAACGGTCGGCTCCACGATACCGAGCACCATATTTTAGAGCATTCAGAGGATTTAGGGGCGCTATACTTTGATTTTGTTATAAGCTACTACGAAATGCGCGACCGAATTCCTGCGCTTGTTGTTCTTGATAAAGAGCCAAAGGACAAAACGCTTTTAAAGCAGTATTTATCCCGAAAAGCGGGCAGAGCCGTAACCGTTACAGTACCGCAAAAGGGCGAATCGGCGCAGCTTGCAGCACTTTGCAAAAAAAATGCCGCCGAAAGAATAACACATATTACGGGCAGACGTGAAAAGGATACGGCGGTGCTTGCCGAGCTTGCAAAGCTTCTTAATTTAAAGGAGCCGCCAAGATATATCGAAAGCTATGATATCTCAAATCTTGCCAATGACAATATCGTCTGCGGAATGGTTGTTTATCTTGACGCAAAACCTCTGCGCTCCGCATATAAAAAATTCGCCCTCAAGGATGTTGAGATTCAGGATGATTATGCCTCAATGACCGAGGTTATAACCAGACGTTTTAAGAGATATTTTGAGCAAAAGGATACGAACGAGGGCTTTGGACGGCTTCCCGATTTAATACTTTTAGACGGCGGCGCGGCACATGTCTCGGTCGTAAAAAGAACCCTTGACGGACTTGGGCTTGATATTCCGCTGTTCGGCATGGTCAAGGACGACAAACACAAAACAAGAGCTATCGCGTCATCTGACGGCGAAATAGCTCTTGCAAAAACACGCAGCGTATATACATTTGTTTCAGAAATTCAGGAAGAGGTTCACCGCTTTGCGATAACCTTTCAAAAAACAAAGCACAAAGGCAAAGCCTTCAAATCCTCCCTTTCGGACATTGACGGCATCGGACAAACACGAATCAAGCTGCTGTTAAAGCACTTCAAAACAATCAAATCAATAAAGGAAGCGACTGTCGAGGAGCTGATTCTTGTCAAAGGCATGAACCGTGCAGCCGCACAGGCTGTATTTGATTATTTCAGCAGTAGTGCCAAGTGACAACTAAAAGTTTGCGTTATAACCACCCCGCCGCCTTGCAGGCGGCGGGGTGGTCAGTCAAGTTTTAGCTGTCATTTTGCAATTAGGATTGGGAACAAATTTATGAAAAATAAGTTTAAAATCGGTTCGTCAATTTTTGCATAATTTTCAATATATTACAAATAATAGCTCCTAAAAGGAGTTGATTTATTTGAGCAAAAATTCCGTGCGTGCACTTCAGATAATTTGCGTTATAATGGTAAATGTTATCGTAATAACGCTTGTATCCTGTTATGGGGATACTCCGGTAATGGCTCTTTCACGTCAAGGCTCAAGAGGTGATGAGGTCAAAAGTATTCAGACAAAACTAAAGCAATGGGGATATTACAAAGGCTCCGTTGACGGTATTTACGGAACAGAAACGACAAAAGCTGTAAAATATTTTCAGCAAAAAAACAAGCTTACCGTTGACGGTATTGCCGGTCCGAAAACGCTTACAGCTATGGGAATAAGCTCGTCGGGGGCAAGCGGAAGCGGAGGCGGAGTCGGAAAATATTCCCAAAGTGATTATAATTTGCTTGCAAGAATTATTTCGGCAGAAGCACGCGGCGAAACCTATAACGGTCAGGTTGCTGTCGGCGCGGTTGTGCTGAACAGGGTTGAGCATCCGTCATTCCCCGACAGCATAACCGGAGTTGTTTATGAAAACGGCGCTTTTTCATGCCTTAAGGACGGCGAGTTCAACAAGCCGGTTGCAGACGCGTCATACCGTGCCGCAAAGGACGCTTTGAACGGCTGGGATCCCTGCGGAGGAGCAATATATTATTTCAATCCGGACAAAACCAAGGATAAGTGGATGCATTCACGTCCTGTTATAACAAGAATCGGAAGCCATCTGTTTTGCAAGTAGACAGGGGGGGTCGCACAAAGTCAACAGGCTGATAAAGGGGCTCCCGCACAATTGCAAATTTGCATAAAATTAACAAAGAATTGTAGGGTGCAATGCGCTGAGCGCATTGCACCTTACAAGTTTTATTCTCGTCGGCTTAACCGGTTGACCAAATCGGATGTATATGATACAATCAATAATCTAAACACGTGCAAACATTAATTTGAAAGCGGGTGCAGATATGACCGAGATGAAAATTCCTGAATTTAACGGCACACTAAGGAAATTCCGACTGAAGATGCCTGACCCGATATACAAGTGCTCGGGCATTAAAATTTTTGACAGAAGGATAAAAAGCATCGTTTTTTCAACCGATCCCTGCATTATCAGAAACTGCAACGCAGACGCGGTAATTGCGGTTTATCCCTTTACTCCTCAGCCTGCCATTATGCGAAGTGTAATGCTTGCTTCCGAGGTTCCTGTTTTCGCGGGAGTCGGCGGAGGTCTTACAGGCGGACGAAGGGTTATTGACCTTGCGCATGATGCCGAATTTGAAGGAGCTATCGGTGTTGTAGTCAACGGTCCCACAAAAAATGAGGTTATCAGAGAACTGGTAACGAAAATTGATATTCCGATTGTTGTGACGGTTGTAAACGAGGATATAAGTATTGCTGAACGTCTTGAAGCGGGCGCGTCAATACTTAATGTTTCATGTGCGGCTAAAACCGCTCAGGTTGTAAGGAATATCCGTAAGGATTTTCCTGATGTTGCAATAATTGCAACAGGCGGTCCGAATGATGAATCCATCATCGAGACCATTGAAGCCGGTGCAAATGCCATAACATGGACACCGCCCTCAAACGGAGAGATATTCAGAGATATCATGCAGGCGTACCGTGAAAATAAGCCTCATCCGTAAAATGCCGTTGAGGCGGCAATAAAAAATTGATGGGACTCCTGCACAATTGTAAATTTTTATTCAATTTGTATATTTGTGCGGTAGCCTCATCGTTTTTCATTTAATGTTAGTTTTCTTTATCCTCTTGCCTTGCCCAATCTTTTTGAAACCACTTTAACAGCGGATCGGCAGCTTGTTCAAGTACAAGCTGCATCGTTTTTTCCGGAGACTCGTGATTTATTTTTGCGGAATGTTCGTATATTGCTGATATCAGGTCGTCCAATTCGACAGTGTATTTTTTCATTCTAATCACCTCGTTGATTATTTTAGGACAAATAGTCCAAAAAGTCAATAGGACATATCGTCTAAGATATAATCAATCCGGTGATGAAAATGAGAACTCGTATAAGAGAGCTAAGGGAGGAGAAAAACCTTCCGCAAAAGGCTGTTGCAAGCTATTTGCAATGCGATCAATCGCTATATTCTAAATATGAATTGGAGAAAAGAGAAATACCTTTATATATTATTATTAAATTGGCATTGTTTTACAAGACGAGTACGGACTATATATTGTTATTGACAAACAACCCTATGCCTTACGAATGTAAACATAAAAAATAATATAATTCACTCTAATATCGGGAATAATATCAGCACACTTAAAATTGAAGGGTGCTGATATTTTTGTCGAATAAAAAAAGCAAGGCGCAGCAGATTGTTGACGCGTACAGAAATGAAGGGAAAACAAAAAAGGACAAAAAAAACCTCCCCGCTGATACGCAGGGAAGCTATACAGGAGTAACAAAGGACGGAACAAAACCGGTTCAGGACGCAGACGACCTTTGACAATTTCAATCAGATAACATCGTATCCCTGATCCTCAATTGCGTTTTTGACCGCTTCGGCTGTTACCGCTTCATCGCATTTAACAGAAACCTCTTTTGTATCGAGGCTGACACCCACCGATACAACTCCGTTGATTGATGTAACAGCCTGTTCGACCGCGCTTGAGCAGTGTTCGCAGGACATTCCGTCCACCCTTAAAATCATGGTTTTCATGTTGGTCTCCTTTTTACAAAACATCGTAAAGGTAGTTTATTGCCGTTACAGTATCGTTATCAATGGTGATTTTTAGGCTTGTTTTGCCTTTTGTAAAAGTGTAGAAGCCGGTGCTCTGCTTAAAATCGGTTCCGTAAGCGGTTTTGACCTGCTCAAATGTGCTTCCGATTGTAATGCCCTCGGGAGTTGACAGGCTGTCGTCCTTAATCTCGGCGGACAAAACACGGTCAACCAGCTTTTTATCCTGATAGGTTGTGATTTCAAAAGAGCCGTATGAGTATTTTTTGTCTCTCGCGCCGCCCTCGAAGGCACAGGTCGGTGCCTCAAAGAATTTTTGTTCCTTGCCCAATGCGCTCAGCATGTCGGCTGACGGTTCTCCGAATTTTATATCCACATTATTTGCCGAAAATTTGAAGGGCTCGGCACTTGTGCTTTCAGAGCCTGATTCTGTTTTTTCTCCGCATGAAACGGCAGAAAGGGCAATTATCGCAATTGCGAAAAGTAAAATAAGCTTTTTCAAATAAATTTCTCCTCTGTTATAATCGTGTCGTGTCTAATCGGCAAAAAAGGTTTTGACTGCGCCTGTTTCTTCGATTTCCTTTAGCTGCGCCTGTTTTTGAGCATCGTACAGTATTCCCTTTTTATCCCATATTTTTTTCAGGTTTTCATCGGAGCTGTTATCTGCAAGATTATATTCGTCCTTTAAAACCTGTCCTAAATATTTTGCTGTTTTTTCGGAGCCCTGACAGTTAAGATGAAGTCCTGCATCATAAGTATCTACGCTGAAATCCAGACCTATTTCCTCAATCTTTTGCAAAGTGTTTAAATAAACAAGTCCGTTTTTCTTTGCATAATCAACCATCTGTGCGTCCCATTCATCGTACCATGGGGGAAACAGGCTGGGAGCCTTCAGCAGCATAAATTTTATATTATTATCCTTACACAGCTTTGTCATTTTGTCAAGATATTTATACGCGTTTTCTCCAAGAGCATAATCCTCCAGGCGTTCAGGGTCGGGAATCCAGTCAGCAGGCTTGATATCGCATCTCATCATAAAACCGTTGTGAGATATCGCTCTTTTTTTGAAAAGGTACTTAAAATCCTCGCCCGAAAGGGTTTTCCAGCGTTCATGATAGCGAAGCAAAGGAAATATATATGAGCCTGATTTTTCTTCGTCGGTCATGGAAGCCCTTACGGCGTTCAGCTTTGTCACAGACGGCTTCATACCGTCTATTGTCATACGATTGTATTCTTCCTTTTGCGGCTCGTTATATTTCATCGCAAGCACCGAAAATATAACAACATCGGGCTTTTCATGCTTTAAAGTGTCCTCAAGTAAATAATATGACTGCCATATAAGCTGCTGGGCGCTTCCTCTGATGTATGATGTGATTCCAAAGTCTCTCCATAGTGTCATTGTCGAAATATTTTCATACAGCTCACAGTCGCCTATCATTACAACCTGATGGTTTTTCTCTGATGAATAATATTCCCCGGTAAGCGCTCCTTCATACGGTTTGGACATATATTTCGGCATAAGCACCGCCTGCGCACTGATAAGAAAAAGCAGAAGCAGGACGGTAAATATCGCAGGTGTTATGATTTTTTTCTTAGACAATAAAAACCCTCCTCATAATTTTTTAATCAAAAGCATCAATAGATGCTACCGCAATTTCTCACTTCTAATTCCTAAGTACAATCAATTTTTACTACTGTCAAAACTGATTGTATATAAACTGATTTGCGTTAAATCCTATTCCGTAAACTCCGAAAATAAGTATTGAGACTATCAAAAAAACAATAACCGTACAGCGAACTGCGGCAGGGCGCATGGAAAGCCATTCACGAACACCTCTTTTTGACTTAATATACGCTGATATAAACAAAATTAAAAGTCCGGCGGCCGCAACAATATAATCCTTGGTATCAAGACCTAAATCTGAAACGCCCTCGCTTAAAAACCGCGGCAGGTTGAAGTCCGTAAATACGCTCCAAAACATCTGAAAGGTTTTGGGAACGCTTACATATATATCAAAGCTTCTGATGAATGACATAAGCCAGAAGGTGCGAAAAATCATAAAAGCATTGTATGTTTTTGTATTCGAAAAACCGACACGGTCATGGAATTTCTTGTAAAGCGGCATAAGCTCCTGCGAGATAATAATAACAACACCGTTTGTCAATCCCCAGACAATAAAATTCCAGCTTGCGCCGTGCCATATGCCTGTCATAAACCATAAAATTATGGTGGTTATATACACCGGTATGCGCTTGCCAAGCGCCGCGCCCAAAGCCTTTCTTGAAGCAGTTGAAAGCTTAAGCATCGGCTTTGAAACCGATATCGGATAAAACAGATAATCCTTGAACCATACACCCATTGTAATATGCCATCTGCGCCAATACTCAAAAATATTCTTTGAGAAAAACGGACGGTCAAAGTTTTCTGCTATTTCAATACCCAGCGCGTTTCCTATTCCGATGGTTATATCTATGCCGCCTGTAAAGTCACAATAAAGGGTGACTGCATACAACGAAATTGCTAAAAGCGAATATATGCCGTAATATTGCTCTGTATCTCCGATAAGAACCTTGACCGCGACAAGCAGCCGGTCAGCAATTACAAGCTTTTTAAAAAATCCCCATATAATGCGCTGACATCCAAATGAAAAGACCTTGAAATCAAATTTTTTGGAAGCAAACAGAGTCGGACTTAAATCGCCGTAACGGCTGATAGGTCCTTGAAGTATCTGCGGAAAAAAGGAGGTGAAAAGTCCTAATTTACAGACGTTTTTCTCCGCCTTGATTTTACCCCAATAGACATCAATAACATAGCTCATTGTGCGGAAGGTGTAAAAGGAAATTCCCAGCGGAAGAATGAAATTCATAAGCGCCAGGTCGCTCTGTCCGCCAAAAGCCTTTGCCGCGCCGTTTATGTTAAATATAACAAAATCGGTATATTTGATTACCGCAAGCATTCCGAAATTGAGAAGCAGACACAAAACAAGCCACAGCTTGCGTGTTTTTTTGTTTTTCGCCTTATATGAGGATTTTTCTTCCCGCGAAAGACTCTCCTTGTTTTGCGCAAGGTATTCCTTTTGTGCGTCGTTTAGCTTACCGATTTTTTGTCCCGAAAACCATGTCGTTACGATAGTTGCGCAGATATAAATAAGCGACCATACTCTCGAAAGGGCATAAAAAATCATGCTTGCCAGCAGTAAAAACATCCATTGAAGCTTTTTCGGAATGGTGTAATACAGCAGGAAAACAGCGATTAAAAAAAGTATGAAGCTTAAAGAGGTAAAATACATTCAGTTTGTTCCTATTCCCAAGACAGGGGACGGTTCTACGCAAGCAACTTAAGGAAAATAACGCCCGAAACCCTGTAGGGTATGGCGGGATGCTCTGCACTTCGGCTTTCTGCGGAAAGACCGAAAAGCCCTTAAGGCTTCCGCGGATGCTCTGCACTTCGGCTTTCTGCGGAAAGACCGAAAAGCCCTTAAGGCTTCCGCGTCCTCGACATACCGAAATCGTCACCAAAGTTGCAAAAAATGCTTCTAAGGCAGTAAAACCGTACCTCAGGTCGTCGAGATGCCGACCCCTACAATCCCATTTTAGAATTTTAATCTCTTAAGTTGCTTGCGTTGAACCGTCCCCTGTCTTGCTATTCGTCCAGAAGTAAGTCTACAAGAGCCATTAATGCCTGTACCGAGTTGAAGTTTTCGGGGATAATCTGCTCGGCCGGAATCGCAACATCAAAGGTTTCGCTGATTTCTGCAACCAGCGAGATAATATCAAACGAGTCAAGTATACCGTCATCAATCAGTTTTGTGTTTGTTTCAAAATCAACTTCGGGATGCATTCCGCGGAGAATTTCTAAAAGTTCGTTCATTTTTTTACCTCGTACATTTCTTTCAAATATTTTCGGTCAATCTTACCGTTTGAGGTAAGCGGCATTGTGTCAAGCCTGTTGACAACTCCCGGAAGCATATACCTTGGCAGCTTTTGCTTAAGGTAGCCGATAAGTGCCGCAGGCTCGTGCTCCGCCGAATAATAAAGAACGATTTTCTTTTTTATATCGTCAAAAATACAGCAGGCGCTTTTGATACCGTCCATTGTATTTACAGCCGATTCGATTTCGCCAAGCTCTATCCTGTGACCCATGTGCTTGACCTGATAATCCTTGCGTGAAATATAAATAAGCTCGCCCGCCGTGTTATATTTGGCAAGATCGCCGGTCAGGTATATTTTTTCGTCAAATGACGTATTTAAAGGATTTTGAACAAACGCTTTGGCTGTCATTTCGGGATTGTTATAGTAGCCATGTGTCAGCGCCGTTCCTCTTATACAAATTTCACTCGCGATATCAGGCGCGGTGATTCTTTTTCCGTCATTTATCAGCAGGATTTCGGTGTTTTTAAAGGGTCTGCCTATCGGAATAACCTCGTCGGTTTCAAACTCTCTTTCGACCTTGTAATAACAGGACATTCCTGTTGCTTCGGTCGGACCGTAAAGGTTTATAAACTGCGAATCGGGAAGAACCCTGCGCCATTCATTAAGCTGTTTGACAGGAAAAACCTCACTGCCGAAGGCGATTGTTTTAAGGTGCTCGGGAGTTACCGTATTAAAGGTTTTGAATCCCGAAACGAGCGAAAGTGCCGACGCTACCCAGCAGACGGTATTTATTTTATGAGTGTTCAGAAATTCAACAAGACGCACAGGAAACATAAACAGCTCTTTTGGAACAAGCACGGTTTGTGCGCCGAATTTAAAGGTCGGAAAAAGCTCCTTAAGACAAGCATCCACATAGAGGGGGGCCTGACTTCCGAATACCGTTTCATCGTTTATTTGCAAAACCTCGGAAAGATTTTCAACATAGTCAATGACCGAACGGTGACAGGCGACAACCCCTTTTGGAGTTCCCGTCGAGCCTGAAGTGAAAACCACATAAACAGGGTCGGTATCAAGTGAAATATCGCGTATGAAATTAAGGTTTGTTTCGTCTGCCGGATAGTCCTTTATATCATCAATAAGATAAGCTTTTCCCTGATAGTCAAGGGATTTTACGGCTTCCTCGGTATCTTCATCAAAAATAACTGCGCGCGGCTTAAGGCTTTCAAAAATAAGCTCTATCCTGTGGCGGGGCATTTCACTGTCAAGCGGCACATAAAAACATCCGCTGCGGATAACTCCGAAAAATGCGGCAACGG
>JGI994J12354_10003111_pt1 | contig 15723 bp, 14 predicted proteins | sample IntmicLarv3ML3BL_FD_12354 | JGI IMG/M metagenome (IMG submission 12354)
TCCCAACTGCACATACACCTTTTCTTGCACACCGTTTGGTAAACGAAAAAGCGCCTGATTAAGCAGTCTCATAGAAAATACACCTACGAAAAAGAGTATGATAATACCCATAATGATACGATTGATAAGCGTTAAAATTAAGTTGTGCCTTAATGCTTGCCTACGTTTTAATGCTCGTCTAGGTTTTAACTTTTGCTTTTGCTTATGCTTTAATGCTCGTCTAAGTTTTAATATTTGCTTTCGTTTTAACGCTCTCTTAGATTTTAACATTCGTTTGGGTTTCACAATGCTATCTCTCCGTCAAACACAGTAGTCGCTGTGCCTGTCATAAAGACATGATTATCCTGTTCATTCCATTCAATGAACAAATCTCCACCCAACAACTGAATCGTCACTGCCCTATCCACTAAACCATTTCGAATACACGCAACTGCTACTGCACACGCACCTGTTCCACAGGCAAAGGTCTCACCACTACCACGTTCCCATACACGCATTTCTATCGTATTTCTATCAACCACTCTTACAAATTCTGTATTGATACGTTCTGGAAAGCGCTCATGATTTTCAAATTTAGGTCCGATTTTTTCAATAGGAAAATTGACAACATCTTCTACAAGCACAACTGCATGTGGATTTCCCATAGAAACGCCTGTCATACGATAGTCTTTTCCATCTACTACAATCACTTCGTCAAGTACTTCATCATTTTCTGACACAATCGGTATTTCATTTGACAATAGAATCGGTTCCCCCATGTCTACACGCACAGTTTCAACCTTGCCATTTTTCACCTGCAATTCAAGATACTTTATTCCCGATAATGTCTCCACTGCAATCTGTGTCTTATCCGTCAGCCCATAATCGTAGACATACTTCCCTACACAGCGAATGCCATTTCCACACATTCTGCCCTGCGAACCATCTGCATTGTACATTTCCATCTCAAAATCTGCAACCTTAGATGGGTTGATAATGATTAAGCCGTCTGAACCTATTCCAAAATGTCTATCACTTACTTTCATGGAAAGTGCAGATGAGTCCTCTATCTTTTCTTCAAAACCATTCACATATATATAGTCATTTCCAATTCCATGCATTTTTGTAAATTTCATAGCACTACCTCCTACTATATTTGCAAATTCCTCTTTCGAATTATTATTTACGTTTCTTTCTATATTTATTATTTACGTTTTTTTCCATTCTTGTTATCTGTGCTTGTTGTATTTTTTGCCACATTTAAGGAATCTCCTGTCAATTCATCAAATCTGCGAAGTGCTTCTTTCGCCTCAGAACTCAACTTACTTGGTGTTTGAATTACCAATGTAACATAATGGTCGCCTCTTACTTGTGCATTGCGAAGTGACGGCACACCTTTCCCTTTTAGGCGAACTTTTGTATCTGTTTTGGTTCCTGCTTTCACTGTATAAATCACTTCACCATCTACTGTCTTAACACGTACATCTGCACCAAGTGCTGCTTGTGCATAAGTAATTGGCTCGCTAGAGAAAATATGCATATCTTGACGCCCAAAAAGTGGGTGTCTTGATACAGTCACCTCAACAAGTAAATCACCTCTTGGTCCACCATTAGCACCTGGTTCTCCCTTGTCTTGAATACGAATACTTCGACCATTATCAATTCCTGCTGGGATACTTACTTGAATCCTTTTTTTCTTTGCAACATAGCCCGTTCCTCTACAGTCAGAACATTTCTCTTTAATAACTTTTCCACTACCTTGACAATCTGGACAAGTCTGTACGTTTTGAACTGTTCCAAAGAAAGATTGTGATGTATAGACTACTTGTCCACGACCACCACATTTTCCACAAGTTTCTGGTGATGTCCCTGCTTTTGCGCCAGTTCCACCACAGGTAGTACATGGGTCTTTAATCACAACATCTAATTCTTTAGCACAACCAAACACTGCCTCTTCAAATGTAATTCGAATTCCTTTACGGACATTCATTCCTTTCATCGGCCCATTACTTGTACGTCCACGTCTTGTGCCACCACCAAAGAAATCGCTAAACATATCTCCAAACATATCGCTAAAGTCAGCTCCTCCAAAGTCAAAACCTCCAAAGCCTCCTCCAGCACCACCGCCACCATCAAATGCTGCGTGGCCAAATTGGTCATACTTCGCCTTTTTCTCTGCATCACTTAATACTGCGTACGCCTCCGATGCCTCTTTAAACATCTTCTCTGCTTGCTCATCTCCTGGGTTCATATCTGGGTGGTATTTCTTTGCCAAATCTCTATATGCTTTTTTCAGTGCTCCATCATCTGCGCTCTTTGACACTCCAAGCACTTCGTAATAATCTCTTTTTGTCTCTGCCATCTTTTTGTACCTTTCTATGTAACGTAACAATTCTGCGAAATAAAATTTCTTCCATTTCGCAGAATAACTATACTGTCTTTATGTTTGTATTTACACAGGTGTTTATCTGTGTATTTATGTTTGTGTTTACACTTCTTTGTAATCACCATCTACTACATCATCACCGCCAAAGCCCTCTGGCGCCTCTGTACCCTCTGGTGCCGCTGCTCCTTGTTGTTGTGCTGCTGCTTGCTCATACATCTTTGTAAATACTTGTTGAGAGCTTTCCATAAGTTTTTCTTTTGCCACTTTAAGTTCTTCTACTTGTGCATCAGAAATATCATCAAGTGGTGCTTTTTCAAGAATGGCTTTTAGTGCTGCGATATCTGCCTCAACAGTTGCTTTTTCAGACGCCTCGATTTTATCTCCTGCCTCTTCTAATGCTTTTTCTGTTTGGAATACCATTGCATCTGCGTCATTACGTGTATCTACTGCCTCTTTTCTCTTCTTATCTGCTGTTTCAAATTCAGCAGCTTCTTTTACTGCCTTATCAATATCATCATCTGACATATTTGAACCTGCTGTAATTGTAATGTGTTGTTCTTTTCCTGTTCCCATATCTTTTGCTGAAACATTTACAATTCCATTTGCATCAATATCAAATGTTACTTCAATTTGAGGAATACCACGTGGTGCTGGTGCAATACCATCTAAACGGAATTGTCCCAAAGACTTGTTGTCTTTTGCAAACTGTCTTTCCCCTTGTACTACGTTGATATCCACTGCTGATTGATTATCTGCTGCTGTTGAGAATGTTTGACTCTTCTTTGTTGGAATCGTTGTATTTCTCTCAATCAATCTTGTAGCCACACCACCCATTGTTTCAATAGATAGTGAAAGTGGTGTAACATCTAATAATAGAATATCACCTGCTCCTGCATCTCCTGCTAGTTTACCACCTTGAATAGACGCTCCAAGTGCTACACATTCATCTGGATTCAATGTTTTGCTTGGTTCTTTATTTGTTAATTGCTTTACTTTATCTTGTACTGCTGGAATACGAGTAGAACCACCAACTAAAAGTACTTGGCCTAGCTCTGATGCTGTAATTCCTGCATCTGATAATGCTTTTGTTACAGGCTCTGCTGTTCTCGTAATCAAATCACTTGTCAATTCATCAAACTTCGCTCTTGTAAGGTTCATATCAAAATGCTTTGGACCCTCTGCTGTTGCTGTAATAAATGGTAGGTTGATGTTTGTAGTTGTTGCGCTAGAAAGTTCTTTCTTTGCTTTTTCTGCTGCCTCTTTTAATCTTTGAAGTGCCATTTTATCTGCCGATAAATCAACACCCTCTGTGTTCTTAAATTCTGCTAACATATAATTTGTGATTTTTTGGTCGAAGTCATCTCCACCTAGTTTATTATCTCCTGCTGTTGCCAACACTTCGATAACACCATCACCGATTTCAATAACAGAAACGTCGAATGTTCCACCACCTAAATCATATACCATGATTTTTTGTTCTTTTTCATTATCCAAACCATATGCAAGTGCTGCTGCTGTTGGCTCATTGATAATACGCTTTACATCTAAGCCTGCAATTTTCCCTGCGTCTTTTGTCGCTTGGCGTTGTGCGTCATTAAAGTATGCTGGCACTGTAACCACTGCCTCTGTTACTGTTTCACCTAAATACGCCTCTGCGTCTGCTTTTAGCTTTTGTAGAATCATTGCTGAAATTTCTTGTGGTGAGTATTTTTTATCATCAATCGCCACCTTATAATCAGAACCCATTTCTCTTTTAATAGAAGAGATTGTCTTATCTGCATTTGTTACTGCTTGACGTTTTGCTGGTTCTCCAACTAGACGCTCTCCTGTCTTTGTAAATGCTACGATAGATGGTGTTGTTCTCACACCCTCTGCATTTGCAATTACAACTGGTTGTCCACCCTCCATAACTGCTACACAACTATTTGTTGTTCCTAAATCAATTCCTATTATTTTACCCATTGTAAATTTCCTCCATTTTGTTTTTTATATTTGTTGTTTATCCATTAACTATTTACTTGTTTTTTAATTATCTGTTTACTTGTTTTTTGTTTGCTTACTTTTTGTTTTCTTACTTACTTCTGTTTACTTGCTTTTTGCTTATCTACTATTTGTTTACTTGTCCATTTGTTGTTTTGTACGTTAGTTTACTACTTTAACCATGCTATACCTTACTACGCTATCTCTATATGTATACCCTTTTTGAAGTTCTTCACTGACTGTGTTTTCTTCATGCTCGTCAGACTCTTCGTGCATAACTGCATTATGCATCTCTGGTCAAAGGGTTGCCCCACTGCCTCTATTGGTTTTACACCAATCTCTTCTAATGAAGTCATAAATTGTTTGTAAATCTTATCCATGCCCTCTACAAATGGATCGTCTTTTTGTTCTGGTGCTACACCTTGTAGACCACGTTCAAAGTTGTCAATCACAGGGAGAATCCTCTCTATTATATCTTTTGCTCCCATTTCATAACGACTTGCTTTTTCCTTTTCAGAACGTTTGCGAAAATTATCAAACTCTGCCATCTGCCGTGTTACTTTATCGGTCAATTCTTGAATCATTTCATCTTTTTTGTCTTTTTTATTCTTTTTCTTAAAGAATCTTTTATCTACAGTTTCGTCGACTTGTTTCGTTTCTGTTTCTGCAGTTTCGCTTGTTCCACCTGCTTGTTCTTGTGCAACTTTTTTGTCGGTTTCTTTCGTTGCCGTTTCCGTCGATTCTTCCTGTGTTTCTTCTTGTACTATTTCTTCGGTTGCTTTTCCCTGTGTTACTTCTTGTATCGTTTCTTCGGTTGTTTCTTCCTGTGTTTCTTCTTGTATCATTTCTTCATTTTGCATATCTTCTTTCTTACGCATGAATCTTGCCACCTTTCGTCTATTCTCTTCTATGAAAACTATTATCTAACTCTTTTTGTAATGTCTTTAGCGTATTCATTACATGCTCATAATCCATACGCTTTGGCCCCAGTATTCCGATTGTGCCTTGCATACCATCTCCTAATTCATACGTTGCAGTTACAATGCTACAGTCTTTCATATTCTGTACAGGCATTTCATCACCTATATATACTTGTATTCCTGTCTTTTCTTCATCTGAAAGGCTTTTTGTCACCAAATCTGCGAGTTGCTGTTTTTCTTCAAAAGCACTGATGATTTCCTGTGCACTTTGCTTGTCGCTGAGTTCTGGATATTTGAAAATATTCTTTGTTCCACTCGTGTAAATTTCTCTGTCTTTATCAACTTGAATTGCATTTTCAATGACGCTCAAAATATCACCAACAAGCTCGCCCATCTCTCCTGCTTGCTCTTTAAGTCTTGCAATCATACCTAAATTGATTTCTTCTATCGACATTCCATTGAGTGCTGTGTTCAAAAGCATATTGAGTTTTAATACTTCTTCATTGCTAAGTGCATTCTCCATAGAGATGATTTGATTCTTTACTATGTTTCCCTCCATAACGACAACTGCTAAAAGCTGTTCTTCGTCCACAATCGAAAGTTGAATGAACTTAAGTTTGTTGCGATTGTATGTTGGTGTAGAAATCATAGTTGCATAGTTTGTACTATTCGCTAATACCTTTGCTGCTTGCTTTAATAATTGGTCTATCTTGTCTGCCTTTTCAAGCATCTGCTCTTGCATTGTCTGTACTTCTTGTACCTTATCGTTCATGAGCATGTCCACATAAAAACGATAACCTTTATCTGAGGGAATCCGTCCTGCCGAAGTATGTGGTTGCAAGATATACCCCATATCTTCTAAATCTGACATTTCGTTACGAATCGTCGCAGAACTCAAATTCAAATCTGCATACTTGGAAATCGTTCTTGAACCAACTGGTTCGCCTGTGTCCAAATAGTTTTTAATAATCGCATTGAGTATCTTCATCTTGCGACCATCTAGTACATCTTTGTTCTGCATAATCCTCCTCCTTTTTGCATTGTTAGCACTCATTCGTTTCGAGTGCTAACATCTACATTCATAATGTATCACTACTGCATTCTTTTGTCAATATAGTTTATACTTTTTTTATATTCTGAATGAATTCTTCACTTACACCTCTGTGTGCTTACAATCTTAGTTGATTTCACTTAGACTTTCAGAAGTTCGCTTTCGCTTGCGTTTGCATTTTCTTGGTAGACGCTAAAATGAGACTCTCACAGAGCGCCTCATTTTATGTTTCCTTATATTATATAGTAGCTACTTCTTGTCCATCTCCAATCGCTCCACCTTATCAGCTTGTAGCAACTCCACTTCTTGTGCCTCATGGAGAACGACCAATAGCGTTTTTCCCTTACTCTTCTCTCTTACATATTGAATGACTTGTTTTTTAAGCTCTTCATCTAACCCTTTAAACGGTTCGTCCATAAGCAAGAGGTCGCTTTTTACAATCATAGCTCGTACAATCGCCACACGTCGTTTCATACCACCACTTAATAGTGAAACTCGTTTCTTAAGCACACCCTTTAGACCAACAAGTGTTAATTGCTCTTCTAATTCTTGCTCTGTCACTTCCTTTTCACAGACCAAACGCAAATTCATTTTCACAGATAAGTGCTCACACAGCCTATCTTCTTGAAATACAACTGCTTTCGTTTTTTCATTTATTCCTGTAAGTGTCCCTGCATTCATTTCTTCTATACCTGCCAAAATACGAAGTAATGTTGTTTTTCCACAGCCCGATGGTCCCACAATACAAGTAATACGCCCCTCTTCAAAACACGCACAATAGTCATGAAAAATATTCTGTACACCATATGTTTTACATAAACCGTCTATTTTGATATGCAATTTAGTAATTCTCCAATCTGTATTTTACAAACATTAAAAAACGCAGTACTATTTTTTCAAATACCATGCTAAGGATAACGATAACTAGCGTCCATGCAAACAATCCTGACATATCTAAGTACAGTTTCGATAAGTATAACTGTCCACCAATCGAATTTGTTGGCACACCGATAACCTCTGCTGCAATTCCTGCTTTCCAACACAACCCTACTGAAACTTTACTCGCTGATAAAATGTAAGGCATAACCTGTGACAGATACACATAACGCATTCTTTTCAAAGGAGGTACACGAAAAACCTCTAACATTTCATATAGCTTTTTGTCCGTATTTTGAATTCCCTCTAATGCATTTGTGTATATAATTGGAAATACCATCAAAAATGAAATAAAGGTTGATAGCCTCTGTGTATCCAACCAAATAAGGCATAAAATAATGAAAGATGCCACTGGCACAGATTTAATCATGAGCATAACTGGTGCCAATACATCACTAATTGTTTTTATTTTATTACTAATGACTGCTAATGTAGTGCCTCCCAAAAACGCAAAAAAGAATCCCATACTAATTCGTGCAAATGAATTCCATATGATATCCCAAGTATCCACATCTCCTAAGCGTTTAAGCAATTCTGTAATCGCAGATATAGGAGATACCAAAAGTATCTCCTTATCTATTATCATACTCAACACTTGCCAAAGTAATAGCCAGAAAAAGACAGCCCAAATTTTTATATGATTGTTTTTTTGTTTCTTTTTCTTCGCCTTATCTTTTATATTATTTTCTGTGTTATTACTCATGCTATCCTTTATACTATCTCTTATAATAGAAATCATCGCCTGCTAGTTCTCCTCCAACAAATTGTGGATTTTGCTCAAATAACACTTCTAAGTATCCAGATAATGTTTCTTGCATCTGATTTCCCTCAATAAATACAATGTTACAATATGGGATTGCCTCTTTTGCAATCGGTGCTTTTACGATTTCGAACTGTTCAATTAATGTTGCTGACTCGTCTACTTGTCGATTCACAAATTCCACCGAACTTTCATATTGCTCTAAGAATGTGGCAACGGCTGTTGCATTTTCCTCTGCAAATTCTCTACGAACTACTACAACGCCCGTTAATAGAGTACTTGCATTTTGACCCTCTTGCACTGCGTCCCACTCTTTTGTTAAATCAAGTGCAATTCTAAGATTTTCATTTTGTGTCTTAGCAACGGTTACAAATGGCTGTGGCAACATTGCAATCGCATTTGAATCTTCTGCCAACATGCTCACGCATTCTGCTGGTTCTGCTTTAAATTCAACCGTTACATCTGTGCCTACCTCTAGTCCATTTTGTTCTAAGATATAATTAAGTACTGCCTCTGGAGTCGCCCCTTTGCCTGTCGCATAAATGGTTTTCCCTCTTAAATCTTCTATACTTTGCACCTGTTCTTGGTTTTCCACAATATAGAGAACACCTAATGTATTTATCGCCATTACTTGAATCTCGCCTTGTGTATTATTATATAGCACAGAGGCTACATTTGCAGGCAATGCTGCAATATCTAAGTCACCCTTTACTAAGTTTGCTGTAATCTCATCAATCGCTGTTGCCACGTTAAATTCATAATCGTCAGGATTATCAGCCATCATCTTTACCATTCCCATAGCTGTTGGACCGTTTAGAGCTGACACTCTTGGTATAACCACTTCTTCTGTGTTCTCTTCTCTTTCCGCTGCGCCACTTGTTTCATTTTCTGTTTCCACCTTGTTCTCCTGCGCATTATTACACGCAACAAACACTCCCATAAGTACAATAATTGTGCTAAATAAAATTGCTAGTTTTTTCATTTTTCTCCTCCTGTTGTTATTTTTATTTTATACTATTTTTGTATTATTTCCAAACAAAATTTTTGCCAAAGCATCTTCATCTGTAATATAAAGATTCTTTCCATCTACTAAAATGCTTTTTCTATTTTGCAACCACGCAATATCTCGAAATAATGTCGCCCGACTAATCCCTAGTCGTTTCGCCAATTCTTCTCGTGAGCATTCCAGTTGTATATGCCCCTCTTTTTCCTTTGAAAATAAAAACTGAATTAATTTTCTTTTGCTATTTTGCATGGTTAGCATTCCTATCTTTTCTAGTAGAAAGTGAATTTTTTCATTGCACATCTTAATATATAACATGAAAAGTTCCTCATCTTGTGCCATACATTTGACAAAATGCTGTTTTGGAATAAAGATAATACTTGTCTCTTCTTGACAGTAAAGGTGCGTTACTAACCTCTCTTGACTATATAAATTTGCAACACCAAAAATTTCTCCTGCCTCTAATAGTGATAAGGCAACCTGTGTTCCATCATCTGCTGTGCTAAACACCATCACACTTCCAAAGCTCACAATGCCTGCATATGCAATACCGTCTATTTGCTCTGTAATTTCTTCTCCCTTTTTGAGATTTCGGAACAAAAATGTTTCTATTCCCTCTTTGCATATCCCAAACCATTGTGAATTTCGCAAAACTTCTAACATGCTTTCTTTATTTCGCACATCTTCTTTACTTAGCACCTTTTCCTCCTTTAGCAGTCCCTCCCATTAACACTGTTAGCTTATCCTTTCTTTCCAAGCAAGAATACAACCGTAACACCTAATCTCTCCCACAAATACAGTTAGTTTTAACTAACATTCATGTTTATTGTAACACCTAAAAAAATGAAATACAATCTTTCTTCTTATTTTTTCACGTCTCAAATGATACTCGAAAATCATTTCTTACTATGTTATGCTATGCACCAGCAAGATTACATTTTGCAAATAAATCTACAAATAAACGTACTAAGTGAGCATACAAATAAATTTATAAACAAACGTATAAGTTAGTATACAAATAAATCTACAAATTAGTATACAAATAAACATACATACCAGTAAATATGCGAGTAAACNTGTAAATGAAAGGTAGGTACTATGATTCAGAAAATGATTATTGTCGCNGGTAATTCTGCTGTTGGCAAAACTGCTCTTGGTAGACATTTGATATCTTATTTTGCACAACAAAAACAAACACCTTGTGTGTGCAAAATCGACTGCCTAAGNACTACCGACCACNATCTATACCATCAGNTAAACGTTCCTAGTGTTTCTGGACTTAGCCATGACATTTGTCCAGATCATTTTCTCATATCTAATATGATGGAGTTGCTTTCATGGGGTGAATCTCTAGCTTGTAATCTACTACTCATTGAAACTGCAGGGCTTTGCCATCGTTGTAGTCCTGCTACCGAAAAAACCTTAAATATCTGCGTTGTTGATTGCACAGCTAGTTGCAAATCTCCCGAAAAATTGGGGCCTATGTTAAGCAAAGCAGACTTTATCGCCTTAACAAAAATTGATTTGATTTCTCAAGCTGAAAAAGAAATTATTTATCACAATATTCAGTGCCTTAATAAACACGCTCTCATTTTCCCTATTGACGGTATCAGTGGCTATGGTATCGAACTTTTAGGTCAGCACCTTTTAGCACAACCTATCATTTCTACCTTTGAAAATGATTGCTTACGACACAGTATGCCTAGTGGTGTTTGTTCCTATTGTATCGGAGAGCAACGTATCGGTTCTGCTTTTCAACAAGGAGTTGTAGAAAAAATCAATTTTGGAGGTGCGCTCTTATGCTGATTACCATTCAAGCTGGCTATAACAAAAGTAATTTGNNCGAAACATTCGATTCTATTTCTTTGGAAAGTGGAAAAATATATAGTATCGTAGGCAATACTGGCTCTGGAAAGAGCCGNCTCATCAAGGATATCGAGCAATTAACTTCGGGTGACTCTCTTTCGAAACGACATATTTTGCTAAATCANAAAGTCGTTCCACTTGCTGATAANAATGCAATTTCCACCNCCCTCATTTCTCATCTAAGTCAGAATATGAGATTTGTTTTGGACACCTCTGTACATGATTTTTTAACATTACACGCACACTGTCGCAAAAAAGTAACGATGAACTTAGCCGAAGTTCTCTCACTTGCAAATACAATTACGCCTGAGCCAATCATCGCCACGCAAAACCTAAACACGCTAAGTGGCGGGCAATCTCGTGCACTTATGATTGCTGATATTGCTTGTATTTGTGATAGTTCGATTGTTTTAATTGACGAAATCGAAAATGCTGGTATTAACAAAATGCAAGCTTTAAAGGTATTGTTGAACACTCAAAAATTAGTCTTAATCGTGACCCACGACCCACATACTGCTTTAATGGCAGATACACGTATCATTATGGAAAATGGCGGTGTCAAGTCTGTTCTTCATCGCACACAACGTGAGCTATCCTTGTATGAAACACTTACACGACAATACGAAGAGGAACTCGCACTGCAAATGGCACTTCGAAAAGGAGAATCTCTAACATGAAAGAAATCACTTTATACTGGAGCAATATCTGTATTTTACACAAATTTGAGCTAAACGCATTAGAAAATGCTACAGCCCTTTTACGCAAAAAGGGAATTTCACTTGTTATCAAACATTTTGGCATAGGCTACCCTACACGCATGGCTGAATACTTGCTACAAGACGATGCCATTTTGCCCGATATTATCGTTTCTACTGATTTGGAAGTCTTTGAAAATGACACTATTTTTTCCAAATTCAAGGATAACCTATACCCTCTACAACAGCATTTCAAACTTAAGCAAGCTTTTCAAAATCATGCTGTGAATCGCTTAGAAACCTTGTTACCTTTCTTGGTTATCCCTCTTATATTTTCCTCAAATCAAGATATCAAAAAAGATTTAAGTATAGAAGAGGTGGTACAGAAGAAAACACCTACTTGCTTTGGTGGAATGGAAAACTCGGGGAGCAAATCTGTTCTAAAAGCTATCTGGAGTCATTATGGCATCGAGGCTTTACAAGGCTTTCTTGATGTATCTACGATTACAAATATGCCGATTCAATCTTTTCAAGCAATTCGAACGCATATGCATTCGCTGGCTCTAGTACCCTCTATTTATGCAGAAACTGGCACTGGACAAGGTTTAAAATTCGCATATCCTACAAATGGTGCAATCGCTCTCCCCTCTTACATCACCGCCAGAAAAAGCGTGCCTCTAGATGATGTTAAAACTGTCCTTGAAACACTTTTGACTGCCGACTTTTGCAATTATTTTGTCGATGCTGGAAAATTAGTTTGTTGCCTAGACATTGCCAAAGAAACCACATTATCTGCAGAACAAGATTATCAATTTCTTTATCCATCAAATGATTGGTTTTTACAAACTCCGCAAACTGCACTCAAAAAAATATACCAGACCTACCTTTCTTGACAAACAAGATGGGTAAATCTGGTATTCTTAAATCTAGTGTGCCTAAATCTGAATAAATTGTTCAAATACATAGTTTCCTACTTCGAGTCCTCGCTTTGTAAGATACACGCGACTATTTCGTCGTTTTAANAAGCCCTTTTCTTGTAGGTCACTTATTTCGCTTTCATAGATATCATCTATCGTACTTTCAAACTCATTTAAGAANGCCATCTCTGATATTCCTTGTATCTTTCGCAAACCTAANAAGAAAAATTCTTCCATTTTCTCTCTTGTCGTCAACACATTTTTGCTCTCTAACATTTGCGAATCTAGCAGATACTCTTCCATGCTCATCGTATTTTTCAAGCGTTCTCCTCGAATATAAGAGGATGCTCCTAATCCTAAACCTAAATATTCTTCTCTTTCCCAATATCCAAGATTGTGCTTGCATTCATAACCTTTTTTTGCATAATTGGAAATCTCATAACGTGTATAATCGCTCTTTTCAAACTCTTTCGCTGTCACTTCGTCCATTTGCAGCATTTCTTCTTCTTTTGGAAGTGGTGGCATATTTGACATCGTATTTGTATTTTCATACCATTCAAAAAATGGCGTTCCCTCTTCTATTATCAAGCTATATACTGATATATGCTCTGGTTGCAACTTGATAACCTTTCGCAAGCTATCCTGCCAACTAAAAACACTTTGCTCTGGAATTGCAGAAATCAAATCAATATTAATATTGGCAAACCCAACTTCTCTCGCTTGTCTAAATGTCTCCTTAAAGTCTTGGTATGTATGCACTCTTCCCAAATGTTTCAATTCTGTTTCATTCGTAGATTGCACTCCAATACTTAAGCGATTGATACCCATATCTCTATAAGATTGCAGCTTTTCTCTCGTCGCAGTAGCAGGGTTCATCTCTATACTTATCTCAGCATCACTACATATGTAAAAAACTTCATGCAATTTTGTAAAAATCAATTCTAAGTACATGGTTTCAATAATGGACGGTGTGCCGCCTCCTATAAAAATAGTGGTAACAATATACTCTGTAGCTACCACTTTTTGATTCTCAATTTGTTTTAGTAATGCCTGCACATATTGTGTTCGTTCGCTTTCGTTTGTAGAAAATGAAAGGAAATCGCAATAGTTACATTTTTGTATGCAAAAAGGAATATGGATATATAGTTCTAGTTTGCGTTTCATTTTCATTTCGTTTCATTCTCCATTTACTCATCTAACTTCAAGACACTCATAAATGCTTTCTGTGGAATCTCTACATTTCCCACTTGTCTCATTCGCTTTTTACCCTCTTTTTGTTTCTCTAACAGTTTCTTCTTACGGGAAATATCACCACCATAACATTTTGCTAGCACGTCTTTTCGCATAGCTTTTACAGTCGTACGAGCAATAACCTTACTACCAACTGCTGCCTGTATTGGTACTTCGAATAAATGTCTTGGTATCTCTTCTTTTAATTTCTCGCACATTTTCTTGCCTCTTTCATATGCACTATCTGCATGTACAATAAAGGACAATGCATCTACTTCTTCTTTGTTGATTAACATATCCAACTTCACCAACTCTGAACGTACATAACCTAACATATCATAGTCAAATGATGCATAACCTCTAGAGCGTGATTTCAACGCGTCAAAGAAGTCATAGATAATCTCATTTAATGGCAAATGATAACGCAGTACTGCACGCGTTCCCTCTATATATTCCATTCCTTGATAAATACCTCGTCGCTCTTGGCAAAGTCCCATAATTGCCCCTGTAAATTCAGAAGTCACCATAATTTCTGCTGAAACCATCGGCTCTTCCATATATGCTATCTCTGATGGGTCTGGTAAATTCGTTGGATTCGTCAATTCGATTTCCTCACCATTATTTTTATATACCTTGTAAATAACACTTGGCGCTGTTGTTACCAAGTCTAAATTGTATTCTCGCTCTAATCTCTCTTGAATGATTTCAAGATGTAACAAACCTAAGAAACCACAGCGAAAACCAAACCCAAGAGCAACCGAAGTTTCTGGCTCAAACTGCAATGCTGCGTCATTTAGTTGTAACTTTTCCAGNGCATCACGCAAGTCTGGATATTTCGCTCCATCTGTTGGATACAGACCACAAAATACCATTGGGNTTACTTTTTTATAACCAGGTAACGCCTCTTTGCATGGGTTCTTCACGCTCGTAATCGTATCCCCCACACTCGTATCTTTTACATTCTTAAGACTTGCCGTAATATAACCAACCATTCCTGCACTTAGTTCTTCACAAGGCATGAATGCACCTGCNCCAAATGTACCAAGTTCTACAACTTCTGCTACTGCTCCTGTTGCCATCATTCGAATGGAATCNCCTCGTTTTACACNNCCCTCTTTCAAACGACAAAATACAATAACCCCTTTATATGTGTCATAAAGCGAATCAAATATCAATGCTTGAAGTGGTGCGTCTACATCACCTACAGGTGCTGGAATCTTCTCTACAATCGCCTCTAGCACAGCCTCAATATTAAGTCCTGTCTTTGCTGAAACAAGAGGTGCGTCCATTGCCTCAATGCCAATTACGTCCTCAATTTCTTCAATCACTCGTTCTGGATCTGCACTTGGTAAATCAATCTTATTAATCACTGGTACAACATCTAATTCATGGTCAAGTGCTAAGTATACATTTGCAAGTGTCTGTGCCTCTACACCTTGTGCTGCGTCTACAACTAAAATAGCACCATCACACGCTGCTAAACTCCTTGAAACTTCATAGTTAAAGTCCACATGACCTGGTGTATCAATCAAGTTAAATATATATTCTTCCCCATTTTTCGCTTTATATACCGTTCGCACTGTCTGTGCCTTAATCGTAATGCCTCGTTCTCTTTCTAAGTCCATATTATCCAATACTTGGGACTGCATTTCTCTACTCGTTAAAAGTCCCGTCATTTCAATAATACGGTCTGCTAATGTAGATTTTCCATGATCTATATGTGCAATAATGCAAAAATTTCGTATCTTCGTTTGGTCGATTCCTGCCATGTTCTATTCCTCCATCACTTCGTTTCTATCTCTCGTGTATCTCGAGATTCCAACATCATTTCGCTCTAATCTCTTTCGCGTGTGCCTCGAGATTCTAGCATCATTTCGCTCTAATCTCTTTCGCGCGTGCCTCGAGATTCTAGCATCGCTTCGCTCTAATCTCTCGTGTGTGTTGTACAATAAATAATTCTACACCTATTACGTCGTTTAAACGCCCTGTTTTCACTTGTT
>JGI994J12354_10003112_pt1 | contig 15719 bp, 12 predicted proteins | sample IntmicLarv3ML3BL_FD_12354 | JGI IMG/M metagenome (IMG submission 12354)
ACGAGCTCAATGGCGACTCTCTTGATGTATGTGGGTCTTATTCTTCCCATTTTATTCACCGATTAACCCCGATTAAGTGGATGCCTTATTTAAGCTTTATTAGCTCTACGAGGGTGTCCGCAGGATAATTTTCCTTCGGGACACGGTCCTCTGACGCAAGGAGGTCCTGCATCCTTGAATATAGTGGGCGATACTTCCTTGCAGAGTTCCAGCATCTTTTCCGACATCTCCCTTATTTCCCATTGTGCCCTCTCGCAGCATCGGGAAGAGAAGAAATGAAGGAGTTCTCTTGCATTCATCGTTATCGTAATGTTGGTCGTGCAACCGTTTGGCAAGAGATATCTTGCATCCTCCGGAGGTATGCCTTTGTCCACCAGATCGGAATATGCGTTCCATATTTCATCCATCATTTCCTCGAATATCGCAAGTGTTTCGGAATCACTCTTTATCGTGTTGGGGGTCACGAAAGTGGGTTCCTTCAACGAGACATACCTTTGACTTTGCTGCGAGAACGATGCTATCCTGTGCCTCACAAGCTGATGCGTAAGTGCTCTGGAAACACCTTCCACGGAAAAAGTGAATACGGCATGCTCAATAACAGAATGATGCCCCATCCCCACGATCTTCCCGAGACTTTTTGCAGGGTCCCCTGTACCCAGTAGATCCGCCGAAGACCTTTCCGAATAACATGACCTTCCGGCTGCGGCACATATGCTGTCCGCATCTTTGGTATATGCCAATAATTCCACTTTCATTCCGAATCCCCCTCTGAATTGTTATTCCAAACCTGTGATCTGATCTCGTCCATCCTTTCTTTGTCCATCAATTCGATCAATCTTATCTTCTTTATCGGAAGATCTTCCAGGATCTTGCACAGACCTTCGACATGTGCATCCCCCACTACGACGACCACATTGTTGTACTTTTCCAATGCCGTCCTTATTTTACCTGCCATGTACACGTTTCGCTCGTCAATAAGCTTTCGCACCAGCGTAGGATACCTCTTTCGCATATTCTCCACATATTTTTCCTCATTCGTGGAAAAATCCTTTTGTGTACTTTCTACTTTCTTTTGCCCGAAAAGCCTGTCGGTGAAAGAGGATATTGAATATTTTCTCTTCTCCATGAAGGTCATCTCCTCTTCCAACTCGCGCATGACCTGTTCCGCATCTCGGTCGATGCATATTATCTCCGCGTCCAGAAGTCTGCCGGAGTTGATCGCCGCAAGAAGTTCGCTCCCTGTCTGCACACCATTCTCAGCGGACATCTTGTCCTGATATCTCGCCGATTCCCGATAGATCTTCGGAATATCCTTGGAAAGATCATCGGGATCCGCTTTCTTCATGTTGCCGTTCATCAACGCGTTGAATCGGTTTTCGTCCAGCTCCACGAGGACCGCTTCCGGCCATGTGTGTTTGATGATGAAAGATACAGGCTCCGCTATATCGAAAACGTGTCCTGTTCCTATCATCGTTATCATGCCCGTAAGATAGCGGTTCTGTTAAATAACCCTCTCTTCCCCTTTTCATGATGTTCGCCGATCGTCATACATCAGAATTTTATCCGATGATCATATCTCATGCTGATGAGAAAATACGATCTCGTATGCTTTGACATGGACGGCACCCTCACCCGTTTGAGGAGTTCGTGGTGTTGGATACACCAGAGTCTGGGAGTGGATAACGAACAAAGTTATCAGGCATACATCAACGGCAAGATCGATGAAATGGAATTCATGAGAAGGGACATCGCACTGTGGAAAGGTGTCGATCCCGACATAAGGATCGGAGATCTGATACACATGTTCCAGGACATGCCTTTGATCGGCGGCATACAGGAGACGGTCGCGTGTCTCAGGGATGCGGGGATCGTTTGCGTGATCGTGAGCGGCGGCATCGACCTTGCCGCAAAGATGATCACCGAGGAATTCGGTTTCGATGATTTCGCGGCGGATGAGATCTGCAGTTATCCGGACGGTTCACTGACCGGGGAAGGAAAACTTACGGTTGATCTCAGAGACAAAGGGATCAATGTCAGAGAATTCATAACAAAGTACGGAACAACACCTGAACGTACGGTCTCCGTCGGAAATTCCTTCACTGATATCTCCATGTTCGAGAACTCCGGGATGTCCATAGCTTTCAACCCGACCGACGAGTACACCGTCGAGGCCGCTACGCATACTGTGAATTCCGATAATATCGCGGATATCTTGGACCTCATACTGTCGGACGATCATTCTTCTTCGTCGAAGAAGTAATCCTCTTCGTTGAATTCGCCGAGATCCTCTTCCGGATCCAGGACATCGTAGACCTTCCTTCTCATCTTTCCGTAGATGCGCACTATCTCTCTGGCTTCCGCGGTACCTTTCTTCAAAAGACGGTCCTTTGTCTTGATCGCGTGGATTATGGCATCGTAATCATCGAACGCCAAGGTCATTCCCACGGTGAACTCATCGTCTGGTTCCGCTTCCACTCTCAGTGGTATCGTGACACGATCGTTGTTGACGGATACCTTCACACTGAGGACATCATACTGCTTGACCCAGAGTCTTATTATCTTGTCTGCCTGCGCCCTCTTCACACGAGAGCCGTCCTTCACGTCCATGAAGGTAACGCACACTCTTCTCCCGTCATCCATATAGAATTCGTCACCTATCGAGATCAATTCGTTGCTTTCGAGCCGTGTTTCCGTTGTATCGGTCACGTCTCCGTCGCTGAACAAAACTTTCACGATAAGTAACTCCGGGATCCTGATCGTATCTGAGAATACTCTTCCGCATTCCGTACAGCGGAAAGTGCCGGTGATGTTATCGTTTCCCATCCTTCCTTTCAGTTTATCATGATCTGTAAGGTCATCACAGTCAGGGCACTGAATGTAAATGGATTCCGGCATATCTCTCTTTACCATATTCATCATCACTTTTTTGTCACGAAGGGCGGGTCGTGCCCCGGGACGATTACGTCTGCATACTTGGTTATCAACTTAATACTTTCCAGTGCCGTTTCGGGATCGAAATTTATCACGGGAGGTACTTTTTTCTCATAATTCGCATACCTGGGTATGGCGTCCCCCGCTATGGCATACTTTTGATCGGCATCGATAAAGACACTTACCGACCCTTTCGTATGGCCGGGAGTATGTACGATCCTTATTCCCTTTGCGATCTGCATCTCCTTATCAAAAAGGACCGCTTTGGGGATCCTTTCCTCTTCGGCCGAATGCAGCAGTATCTCCGCATTGGGAAACATATCGTTGTTTCCCACATGATCTTGATGCGAATGTGTCAGGATAACCGTATCGACGTCCTTCGGGAACACACCGATCTGTTTGAAGGATGTTTTTATCGCGGGCAGCATGTGCTTTGTACTGGTATCTACAACTATCATCCGATCCTCTGTTCGAATGAGCGTTGAATTCGAATGTGCATCGAAAACATTTCCATCCTCGTCTCTTTGAAAACTTCCGATCGCCAACACGTCGATATTGATCATCGTTTGAGATATACCGTTCCGATAAAACAACCTTCCTATACGTTCATTTTATCCAAAGGTACATCTTTGCCTGTCTGATGAAATTCGACCCATCGATCGAGATCGCCGAGAATGATCGGGTATATCCGCCGTCTGAGGACAGTGTATTGTTGATAGAGTCTTTCGATGTGGCTGCGGGAGAGACCCTGTTAGAGATCGGATGCGGTTCGGGAGTCGTGTCGATACATTGTGCCAAGAACGGGGCCGTTGTGACCTGCGGCGATCTGAACAACGAGGCTGTTGAACTGACAAAAAAGAATGCCAAACTCAATCATGTCACACTGTGTGTGAAAAACACCGATGTATACTCCGAAATAATCGGAAAGTATGACACGATCGTGTTCAACCTTCCTTATCTCCCTGTGCAAGAAGAGGGAGAACTTGCCATGTCCTGGTCCGGAGGAGAGGACGGCCTCGGCCCCCTTCCCGCTCTGCTTGGAGACGCTCCTTCGCACCTGAATCCGGGGGGAAGGATCATCGTTGTCGTATCATCCTTAATGGATGAAGACAAACTTTCCGATCTCCTTTCCGGATATTGTGTGAAGACGTTGTCTGAACTGCCGCTTTTCTTCGAAAAATTACGCGTTTTGGAAATAAGACTTAACCGATGAGTTTCTCTATCTCCTGAACAAGCAGATCGTTCGCCTGTTTTCCGTCGATCTTTCCTCTGAGTGCCCCCATAACGGGCCCCATAAGGGGGCCGATAGCCTCCAATCCTTTGCTTCTGACGAATTCTTCACGCTCTTTCACGATGCCCGCTATGATCTTTGCCGCTTCGCTTGTATCAACAGCTTCCAATCCGAGCTTTTTGATCGCCTTCTCGATATCCGTTCCGGAAGACAATTCCCTCAGCAGGGACGGGAGCGCCTCTTTGGAGAAACAGTTCTGTTTCAGCATCTCGAACATCTTGAATATCACATCATCCGCTATGGAATCCGGATCTAAGCCTTCGTGTTCCAATTCGGTATACGTGTTGAGGAACATCGTCGCGACCACCGATGCCATATCGTATTCATCGGACAATTTTGAGAAAAGCTCATCGTAACTGCGTCTGACTATCTGGTTCGCCTGCTGCTTGTTTATCTTGTACCTGTCGATCAGCCTCTTTTCTATCTGTTCGGGGAATTCCGGGAGATTTTCCCTTATGGAATTCATTCTCTCCTCGGTGATCAACGTGGGAGGTATGTCGGTTTCGGGATACATTCTGGCCGCTCCCGGCAACGGTCTGGAATATTTCGTCGTTCCGTCCGGCAGCGGATCCCTTGTCTCCTCGGGTACCCCGTTAAGAGCTTCGTTCGCTCTTTTCACGGCGATCTGCAACGCATCCTTCGCCCTCTTCTCCGCAGCCGCGCATATAACGAAAGCATCATTCTCTTTGTTAAGACCCAGATGTTTCTTCAAGGCCTCGACGTAATCCGATTCTATCCCGTAATTCGGAAGTTCGTCGGAATGGAATATGCCCTTTACACCTTTGGTCCTTGCATACTGGGCCATTTCCGCGCCCAGTCTCAGTTTTCCGCCGTCTCCGTTCATTACTCCCGCAAATCCGGGAAGTCTTATCGCCAATACCTTCCCTTTGTCGTCCAGTGCACCCTTGATGACCTTTGATGCGCAACCGTCGAATACGCCGGTCACATCAATCGTTTCTGTGTCTACGGGAACAACATTCCTTTTGTTGAGTATCTCTTTGATCCTGAGGAGCATCTTCTGCCTTTCCACCTCATTCCTCACGAAATCGGGAAGCATCCTGAGTTCCTGTACGCCTTTGATCTCGACACGTGCGCCTCCGGGGATGGAGATGTTCAGATCCTCTCTTATGGTTCCGATACCGCGTTTCACTTTTTTGGTCGCTCTTAGCAGCGTTCCGAGTCTGAGTGCGACCTCCATGACCTCTTCCGGCGTTCGCATATCCGGTGCCGTGGCAACCTCTATCAACGGAATTCCCAGCCTGTCCAAACGATATGTGGTCTCGTTTGTCTTCGCTTCCATCTTACGTGCGGCATCTTCCTCCAGACAAACCGAAAGAATGCCTATCTTCTTTCCGTTCACCTCAACGGAACCGTTCATTGCCACCAGGGATGTCCGCTGGAATCCCGATGTATTGGATCCGTCCACGACGATCTTTCTCATGAACTGGATCTCATCCACTATCTGGGCATCCAGCATTGCGGAGTACACTAACGCTGTTTCCATCGCCTCCGCGTTGACCGGATGCGGTGGTTCTTCGTCCATTTCCACCAGGCACGATGCGTTCTCGCAACACTGATACCTGAATCCTATGTTCCTCTGAAATTGAGCCAATGCAGCACGGTCTATCTCTCCCATCTCGCTCGTGGTCGGCCTCAACCTTCTGTAGTATGCTCCTTTCCCTTCCTCTTTGAGTTCACTCTCACAATTACAGAAGAGTTTCTTCGTATCCAGCTGCTGGTGGATCTCGATCCCGCACATCAATTCGTCAGACATCGACGGTCCTCCTGTCGCTCATTTCACCCGCAAGCGGGGTCATCATTATCCTCTTTGCTTCTTCGGCGTTATCGGAATTTGCCAGTGCCCACATCAGTTTGACATATGCCGTTTCCGGAAGCATGTCCATGACCGAGATCGCTCCCGCGGAGATCATGTCCCTTCCCGTGTTGTACACATTGAGATTGGTACGACCGTTAAGACACTGAGATGTTATCACGACGACCGCTCCGTTGTCGCACGCTTTCTTTATCAACGGGACCATGTTCTCGTTCACATGACCCAGACCTGATCCCGATATCACAATTCCCTTGCTTTTCATGACTATATCATCGAACAGGCCGGGGTCCATCCCGGGGTAATACTGAAGCAATATCGTGGATCTCTCCATGCCGGTCTTGATCTTCCGATCCTTTCCTTCGGCCTTTTGCTCTTCGCACATGAACTCTATGTTCCCTGCGTTGTCGATATGGGCGATCGGCGGTGCGTTGATGCTTTTGAACGCATCACGCCTTGAAGTGTGCATCTTCCTCACTCTCGTACCCAGATGCACTGCGAAAGAATCGTCTCCCAACGTATCATGCATCAACACGAACACTCCCGCCCTTTTCCCGTTGACGCAGAACCTCACGGCGGCCGTAAGATTCGACGATGCGTCTGACGAAGGACGATCGGATGACCTCTGAGCTCCCACGAATACTATGGGTTTGTTCACGTCACCGAGCATGAATGACAATGCTGCCGCGGTGTATCCCATGGTATCGGTCCCGTGAGGGATCAGTATCGCATCGGCACCGTTCTTTATCTCCTGGGAAACGGCTTCCGCAAGCACCTGCCAGTGCTCGATATTCATATTTTCCGAGAATATCGAGAAAAGGACCCTTGCCGATATATTAGCTATCTCTCTGAGTTCGGGTACGGCATTGACGAGTTCCGATGTCGACAGGGCGGGATGTACCGCTCCTGTCCTGTAGTCAACGTATGATGCAATGGTTCCGCCAGTCCCAATAAGCACAACGTTGGGAAGTCCGTCCTTGGCCGCAACGATACTCTCTGTTTTGTGGGCCTCGGGCTGCTTTTCAAGTATCTTGATCTTCGAACCCTCGGATACCTTTATCCCTATGTTGTATCCACTGTTCATTTTCAGCACGATTATGTCGGGTGCACTGAATTCGTGGTGAGGCATCAATATACCTGCATAGGTGCCCTTGTCACACTCTACAGAAAGCCTGCATCCTTCACTGGCATCTATATCCTTCAGCATTTTGGATAAATAGTCTGAATAGCTCATTATGTTCAAAATCGCATAGCACTAGCAGACGTATAAGGATAGTGTTTATATTTTAGAAGTCATCCTGCCCTCATGCACATCATCCAAGTAGGGATGGAGTACGACGTTCTGAAAGAGAACAATAACATCGCAAACTCCAATTACCGTCTTTTGAAAGAGAACGGAGTTAAGACGATAGAATTCATGGGTTCCATCGGATCGGGAAAAACAGCATTGATAATCAAACTGGCCGAACGTTTGAGAAAGAAGGGCCTCAAGGTATGCGCCATAGCCGGCGATGTCACCGGAGAGGACGACCTCAAACGAATGCTGGAATCGGGAATGGATGCCGTGAACTGTAACACGGGTCATGAATGTCATTTAGATGCGAATTTGATAAGAAAAGTTCTTAATACGCTTGACCTGAAGAAATACGATGTTCTGATGATCGAGAACGTCGGCAATCTCGTCTGCCCCGCGGATTTCCCGCTGGGTGCGGATTACAGGGTGGTCGTTGTGTCTGTGACGGAGGGAGATGACATGGTACGTAAACATCACGATATCTTCATTCATTCTGATGTGGCGATACTGAACAAGACGGATATCGCCTTTGCGGTGGACGTAAATCCCGACATCATAGCCAAAGATTATAATATGTTGACAGGCGGTCTCAGGGACATACAAATGTGCAGTGTAAAGAAGGAAGAGGGGCTTGAAGAAATACTTTCGATGCTGAGACTCTGAGGTGAACGATATGAAGATTCTGACAGTAGGGGGAGGCGGGAGAGAACATGCGGCTGTTGAAGCCCTTCATCGATCCGGCGCAGAAATCTATTCCGTAATGAGAAATGCCAATCCGGGCATTATAAGGAGATCAAAAAGCTACAAGATCGTCGAAGAACGCAACATCGACGATATTTGCGAGTTCGTTATCGAACACGATATCGATCTTGCGTTCATAGGGCCGGAAGGACCGTTGGATATCGGCCTGGTAGATGCCCTTGCGAACATCGGCGTCAAGTGCGCTGCACCGACGAAGGCCGCCGCAAGGATCGAATCCTCGAAAGCCTTCATGAGGGATTTGGTCGCAAAGTACAACATCGAAGGAAACTTGGGATATGCCATTTTCAAAAACATCAACGATGCCGAAAAATATCTCAAATCGATAGATCATGAGATCGTCGTCAAACCCATCGGGCTTACCGGCGGAAAAGGCGTCAAGGTACAGGGAGAACACCTGAACAGCCATGAAGAGACCATGGAGTATGTCAGGGAGATCCTGACCAGCGACATCGGAACGGAAGGAGTACTTCTCGAAGAACGTGCGATAGGAGAGGAATTTACCCAGATGATCTTTGTGGATGGTACGCACATCGCCCCGATGCCCATCGTACAGGACCACAAGCGCGCCTACGAAGGCGATACCGGCCCCAACACAGGAGGAATGGGGTCTTATTCCGATGCCAATCACTTACTCCCCTTTGTTGACGAAGCATCGAAAGATAAAGCGATCGAGATATTGCATTCGATCGTGAATGCCATGCACGAGGAAGGATGTCCTTACCATGGTCCGATGTACGGACAATTCATGCTTACAGTAAACGGCCCTAAGATCATCGAGATCAACGCCAGATTCGGAGACCCAGAGGCCATGAATGTCCTTTCGATATTGGAGACGGATTTCCTTACCCTCATCAAAGAGATGGCAACAGGCAAACTGCGCGAAGAGGTCAAGTTCAAGCCTTTGGCCACCGTGTGCAAATACGTCGTGCCGAAAGGATACGGTACCGAATCCCAATCCGGTCACGAGATATTCGTCGACGAAGAAAAGATCAAAGGATGCGGTGCGACCGTGTATTACGCCAACGTGAACATTGTCGACGGAAAGATAATGACAGGTACGTCTCGATCGGTCGGTATCGTGGGAATGGGCGGAACTATAGAAGAAGCCAACAACAACTGCGAAAAAGCACTTGCTTATGTTCGCGGAGAGGCCATATCCGTACGCCACGACATAGGTACTTTGGCGCTGATCCAGAAAAAGACGGAACGCATGAAAAAGATCATTCCATGATAAGAATTGCGACGAAGATCGCGTATCTGGGTAATGAATTCTGCGGCTCTCAGATCCAGCCTGATGCAAGGACCGTCGAAGGAGACATCCTGCAGAATATCAGAACACTTTGCAACTTTACGGACGAGGAGATCGACCTTCGTTTGGCCAGCAGGACGGATCGTAACGTCAACGCGCTTGGCAACGTTGCCGTGTTCAATTCGAGTATCGAAGATCCTTTTACCTTGGTCAAAGCGTTGAACGCCGTGTCCGATGGGATATTCTACAGATCGTACGCTATGGTTGACGAGACTTTCAACCCCCGTCACGCAGAGTACAGAACATACAACTACATCGTACCTTCCGATAACCTGAATATCCCGGATATGAAGGAATGTGCGCATCTGTTTCTGGGCGAACATGATTTCATAAGGTTCTGCAAACCGGACGGAAAACCTACCGTGCTGTCCTTGGATGAGATCGAGATCTCGACAGACGGTGATCTTATCGTTATAAGATTCGTAGCCAGACGTTATCTGTGGAATATGATAAGACGCATATCGGCAGCTATGATATCCGTCGGAAAGGGAGAATCGGATATCTCGGAAGTGAAGGATGCGTTGAACGGCAGGAACGTTACCTTCGGTCTTGCAAGGGCCGATGCCCTCACGCTCACGGATATCACCTATCCCGGCATTGATTTCGAGTCCGTTCCATGCAGTATGTTCGATCCGCGTTTGAAGGATAACATATTCAAAAATCATCTTGAAAAGCGCTTTTTTGAATCATTGTAAAATACCGATCAGTTGATATGGTGTTCATGGAAGGATTGAAGAACACCGCATCCGAGGCTGCAGACATTCTCTCCGGCATCGAAAAAACCCGCGAGAAAGCTATTCGGGATTCCAGAGACGTGATCCGCCTGACGAAGAAGATCATACATTCCATCCATGTCGGAGACACGGATATCAAAAGTCTCAAAGAACTGCACGACAAGGTCGCGGATATCAAAGACCCTCTCATGAAGGACCTGATGCAGGATGCGATGGCGGAGTACGCCGAAGCGGCAATATTGTATTCAGTCGTTGAACACACCTCTGTTCCTTCCTTCTCAGACCTTAGAATATCGCCGCAATCCTGGATACTGGGTCTTGCGGATTCCCTTGGAGAGATGCGCAGGCTGCTTTTGACCATGCTCCTCGATTCCAGGATAACGGAGGCCCGTTCCCTGTATTCGGAGATGGATGAGGTGTATGACGCGATCATGACATTCGACATCCCCGATGCGATCATCCCGATACGAAGGAAACAGGATATCGCACGGGGGATAATGGACAGGACGAGGGCAGACATCACCACCGCCGTGTTGATGAACAACGCAGTCTCTTGACCTTTAACACAAATTACGGAATAAATGGGAAACCATCGCGGGAACCCGCGATGGGTAAATGGTTTTGTAATATCTTTAAGTTGACCGTCTCGATCTGTACGCCACTGCCGCGATCAGGATTGCGATGATCACTATGACAAGGATGATGATCAGATAGGTCATCGTGTTGTCTTTACCATCATCGCCTCCTCCGGTATCCTCCTTGAGCACATCGAACAATATGTCTGATTGCACATTCTCAAAGAACACCATGGACGGGTCGGTTGAATCCCTCCACTTCTTGCCTGCCGGCGGGGTTATCTTGATAATGACATCGGATCCCTTTTCGATGTTCACCGGTCCGGTGTAACCTTGGAAGTCTCCTCCGTTGACACTGTACTCCGCCTTGCCTCCGTTGGGGATGTTCGTTATCTCGAGCTTTATCGTTCCCACATATGTTGAAACGATGTTCACTGTGCAGTTCGATCTTATGTTCGAAATGGTGACCGAATCCGCGGAATAGGATATCGAGGAGCCGTCCAACAGCACATCAGAGATCTTATATCCGGACAATGCACCGATGGCGATCTTGAGAGGTACGCCGTATGGTACTGTGACAGTGCCCTCGGGAGATGCGGTGGAACCGGCATCAGAGGATATCTTCACAACGTACCGCGTCAGAATAAAGGTCACGTCTATGGTGTGATCATCTCTGACAGCATTGAAAACGTACGTTCTGACCACATCGGTCTCAACACCATCGACCAACACCATGCTGAAATAGCCTCTGTCCGCCACAATGGTAAACGTCTGATCGGTCCTGAACGCCACGGTGATATCTCCAAGGGGAGTGACGCTCCCTCCGGAACCCGCGGTTGCGGTTATGGTGTACTCGTTGGGAACAAACTCCGCCGTGACGGTTGCTGCGGTCAAAGGCAGGATGTCACCCGAATTCAACGACAGCGGATCCCATCCGGATACCGTGATATCATTAGATGACCAGGTATCGAACGCCGCATCAACACCCCAGGCCGGCGTTAACAATACTGGATTGTCGCCGAGAGGTATGTTGTATGTGTTGTCGATTTCGGTCAGCACCTCGATCATCACATCAGCACCGAACGAGAAATTCACCGTTCCGGTGGGTGTACCTGAGTACACCACGGTCAGGACCGGGGAGCCATCAGGTATGAAACAACCCGTTATGCTCGCAGGTCCCGTGAGGTCTGTGATGCTCAGAGGACTGGCGAATGTGTTGTACTCCGGAATATCGGATGACCATCTCTGGAAGTCCGACACTCCTGCGGGAGTCAGCACCAACGTGTCGATGGAAAGCATCGGTATCAACACTCCCGTGCTGAAAGCATCCTCTACATCTACTGTGACAACCCCGTTGAAGGTGAACCCTATCTCTCCCTGATCTCCTCCTGTCTCTCCGGCATAACCCACGCCGAGCCAATTGACATCGCTTAACGGCACAAAGTTAGCCGTGATCTTGGTGTCAACAGTGAAGGCGGGGACAGAGAACACGTTTTTCAGTTGAGCGTATCCGACGGGATCGGATGTCCACCACTGGAATACCGCAGCCGTACCATCGAAGCCGCTCAACAGTACTGGGGCAACACCTATTGGGAAAGTTATGGATCCGGTGGTGAGCTCATCTGCCATGTCGTCTCCGTCGACTATGAATGTCACGCTTCCGTCCGGTTCTCCGGCATATTCAACGGTCAATTTGATTGAGTTGACAGGTAGGAAATGTCCCGTGACGCTCGTGAAGCTTGTAAGCCCCGTGATGGTCAACTGGCCGGCGAATGTGTTGTAGTCGTAATAGGAAGATGTCCATCTCTGGAAGTCCGCCAATGTCAATGACGCGGCTGTCTGCTCTGCGATCAATGTGTCAGTGTACAACATCGGCACCCACAACATAGTACTGGCATCAACTATATCAATGACAGAATCCCCATTGAGAACGAAGCCTATCTCCCCGTTGTCTCCTCCGACCTCATATGCATAGTCCACCGAAAGCAAAACGGAATCTGCGAAGGATATGAAATTAGCTGTCACCGCATTGAAGGTGTTCACCGCTCCGGGCGCCGTGAGTTCATCCCTTATTTGGGTGAATATCGAGGTCTCCCATGTCTGTAAGACCGCTCCGATGCTTGAAGCACTCAATGTCAGATCGGCACCGCCCATCTGGATGTTTACCGTACCCGTGGTGAGTGTGTAATTCATTACGTTCGATCCGAATGCGAATAAAACGCTTCCGCCGGACTCCCCGCTATATGTCACTGGAAGTACCGGGGAACCCGAGAGCACGAATATCGCCGTCATAGAATACGTCAAACCGGAATCCGATGATGTCTGCCTCGAGATACTTGTGTCGAACAAATTATCCGCATAGTTCGGCGAAGACCATCTCTGGAACACCGCAGCTGTACTCAGTGCGGTGAATTCGAAGATGTACGCGCTTCCGAGAGGCACCACCGTAGTATTTCCGAATAGGACGGTATCCAAGAGGATGGAACCCACTTCTATCGATACCTCTCCTCCCACGACCCCGCCGTTCATTATGCTCATCTTGTCCGCGTTATCACTGACGAACACAGATGTTATTGTGAAGGATGCGGGGGTTATAGGTGTTGTGAATGTGAACGTTCTTCCCAAACTGCCTTTTCCGAGATCGGTTGATATCCACATCTGGAAGAGACTGGATGACGGATCGGCAGCATCCACTGTTGCCGATATGTCAACGTTCGCAGGCACCATCAGCTTCCCGTTCACCGGCGTTTCGGATTTACCGTTCACTAGGTATGTAATCACGGCATCATCAATCGAAGAGAGACCTTCTGCCGTAACGGTCATCTCCATCAGGGGACTGACCTCTGCGACGATGACCACCGTTGTTCCTGCTGCGGCCGATGGGACTGTGTAGGTGTTACCCACCATGCTCGAGAACACCGATGTTCCGTCGCACTTGACATCGGTTATCGCGAATCCTGCTTCGGGGAAGAACGTCAATACCGTGTCTGTGCCGACAGGGGTCTTGGCATTACCGACTATGACGTATCCCATCCCGTTGGGGGATCCGACTGGAGCCGATGTATCTGTTCTCAATTCTATGGTGGAACTGACATCATAGAAAGTCTCGGTCGTGATGCACCCTTCGACGGATGTCACCCATCCCGATACCTCCTCGGCTGCCCCCTTGTATGCGGTGTACTGTGCGACGAATCTGTAGTTCGTTCCAGGAACGGCATCGATCGCGAACGGATCACCGGCTATCCTCACTCCCGCGGGAGCAGTCGACCATACACCCGGAGTGGAAGTCTCATACTCCCAGTCGTAGACTCCTTCGGAGAACAGCTGTTTGTTCACAGTGACACGCATCACATTATTGCCTGCCAACCTAGGTTCGTTGGCCGGGTGAATGTATATCTCGGGCATGATCGCCCTCAGATGAGGCATCACATGTCCGTCAACCAACAGCAATATCCATGTGTTGTTGAAATCCCATCCTTCGAATGTTGTCATGGACTTCATCGTAAGAGGATCATCGATCCATATGCCATCTGTGTCTATATACGAAGCGGCAAGGTAATAACATCCGGTAATGACAACTGATGATGGCAACGCGCCTGTTATGCCTCCGATCTTTCCATTACTCGTAATCTGGGATATCGTCCCGATGTTGTAACAATCGGTAATACTGCCGCGATACATATCGCCGACTATGCCTCCTGCGTATACGAATCTCGCTGTTACTAGCGTCACTCCTGTGATGTTTCCGGTGTTGTAGCAGTTCTCGACCGCGACATTGGCGGACATATACCCTACAATCCCTCCCACAGTCGCAGATGAGCTTGCCGTTGCCGTTGTCTCCGCCTTGATAACTCCGGTGTTGTAACTGTTAGTTATGGCAGCGCCGGTATGACCCACGATGCCTCCGGCATACGCCGATGTGAATGAACCTAATACTTTCGTCGTGACCATCCCAGTATTGAAACAGTTATTTATCGTGGATATGGAAGTCCCCACGATGCCTCCGGCACGTGAAGTGCCGTTAGAACACTCTGACGAGACGGTTCCGGTGTTGAAACAATCGATGATCGTCCCCTCAGAGTAACCTACTATGCCTCCGACGGTAGTCACCGATGATAATGATGATGTGACTTTTACACTGCCTCCTATGAGTCCGAGATTCTTGACCACTCCGTCGGATGTTATCTCGCCGAACATACCGGATACATTTACTGAGGTGAGTGTGGAGCTTATAACGCCTGTTATCTCCATGCCGGATATTGTGTACCCAGCACCGTCATAAATTCCTGAGAATGTCGGGATCGGCGTGAAATTCGGATTAGGTAAGAGGGTGGCGATGGATATGTGGGCTGTTTGTATGTATGTGTCGGCCGGACCCCATACACCTCCCGTGTATGAATTTCCTCTGCCCACTTCGGCCAAGTCTGCTGCATCGGTGACATAGTGAACCGTCGGCGGCGTGACCGCACCTATATAAAGCACTGCGGGTTCGGTGTACACCGTGTTTCCGCCGTTGCTGATCTTGCAACGGAACATGTCGCCGTCAGCGTAATCCCTTGAGTGTATCGACACGGTCTCCATGTTCATACCTCCTCCGTAAGGAAGAGGTTCCCAGTCAGTACCGGAGACTGCGTTGAAATATTCCCATTCATACGACACGGGTTCGCCTGATACCGCTCCGGTCGAGAAGTAGATGTATCCGTGATTGGCGGGAGCGGGTATCGTCACGTCTTTAGGATCCTCGGTTATGAATATGTCGAGATATCCCGTGTTCTTGAGTATAGGCAATCCGCTGTTCACAGCGCCTGCGTTTGTGAACGTCCATACAGCAGAGAGATCCCACAAAGCGTATGTTGCCGGGTCGCGCAGTGCCGCTGCAGTCCTTTCATTACCGTCTGGTGCCGCTCCGCATGTATCGAGGTAGAACGAATCTGTTATCGTCCCGCCGCCAAATGCTATGCCACTTATGTACAATGTGCCTGTTGTTTCCCC
>JGI994J12354_10003113_pt1 | contig 15718 bp, 18 predicted proteins | sample IntmicLarv3ML3BL_FD_12354 | JGI IMG/M metagenome (IMG submission 12354)
TATTTCCACTGCCCTTTTCAAGTAGTCGACCACAACTTATGCAGTAAGTATCTTTGCTATCTGCGTCATAATGGCAGTTAGTACAAACAACTTTTTTACATCACTTTCATTGGTGGTGTTTTCTTTTTTATCTTTCATAATTGCCCTCCGCCGCTTTAACTTCCTCGAACAAAAAATTAATTAAAACATTTCATAAACCGCATTTTTTTGTAACACGCTTTCATTAAGAAATCATTGCCAAAACCTTATAAACGAAGGCCCTAAATTGTATAATATAGTCATAGAAAGCAAGGTGAAATATGGGTAAAAAAGCTAATGTAAAAGTTGTTCAAGAAAGCGACACTGGTTTAAATACTAAAGTCTCAATCAATGGAACAACCTATACTAATAACCAAGCATATCAGCAAGCCATTAAAGGCAATGTTGAGGGATACCACGGTGTTAAAAATTCTGACGGAACTAAATACATTCGTAGTAATCCAAACAAATCTGATAAAGATAATCTTGGTTAATTAGTAGGCTCATCTTCTGATGAGTTTTCTTTAAACCCTATTTCATAGTCGTCATCAACTATTGCCTTAAGTACTCCGTCATCATCTAGAAAGATGCAGGTAACAATAATATCTGAATTCTTTTTTGTTACAGTAATCTCCATCTATTGCACCTCCGCTTAAGTTTTCCGAACTACTTCGTCAAAAAAATAATAACTTGATTCTGTTCGCTTTATTCCTAGCAGTTTCATAATTTTTTGAATTTCGCTTCCAGTGAACCCTACATTATTATTCAACTTAGCACTTAGCGAAACTGTAGAAATATCAACCAATGGAGCAAACGCTGTTTCTGTTCTGCATTTTACTTTGATTAAATCCCGTAATTTGGAATAATCAAATTTAGCCTTTTCTAACATTTACACCCTCCTCTCAATCGCTTTAGTTTTCCAAAATCAGATTCATTACAGCGTTAAGAAAACTTAGTTTTTTCTTGCAATCGCTTAAGTTTTCTATACAATATTATTTAAGAGGTATGCATGCAGGAAAGAAACATTTGCAGAAAGATTAAAAAAAGCAATGGATAAAGAAGGTATGAAACAAGTTCAATTGTCGGCGAAAACAGGGCTTAGTTTGTCCTTGCTTTCTCAATATTTAAGTGGGAAGTTTGAAGCAAAAAACGATAATACATATATTTTAGCTAAAGCATTAAATTGCACACCAGAGTACTTGCTTGGCTGGGAAGATAAAGAAGACACAGTGTCACCATATGGCGACCCCGAGGCTAATCTAGCCTATTTCGCTAATAAGCCTGATTTGCTAGAGCTGTATATGCAAATACACCAAAGTGATAATCTAAAGTTGTTATTTGATAAAACTAGAGATTTGGAACCAAAGGACTTAGAAAAGATATTGAACATCATTAAAGTGCTAGAAGAAAACGATGGATAACAATGTATAATGGCATGAGCTTGGAAGACTTCTGCTTGTAAAACAATATTAGAGTTACGATTAAAGAAGATATCTGCAGTAAGGTAAAGGGCTTTTGCTACTATAAGAATGAATATTATTATATATTCTTAAACAATCAATTTAATGTAACGCAACTAAAAAAGACCTTAATACACGAAATGATTCACATACTAGAGGACCATTTCAATTGTTCAGTAGAAGATGAAAAGCAATGCGAGTTTGAAGTTAAGACTATTGTTCATGGATTACGATTAGCGTTTAGTGAATAGGAGGGAAAAATGTGGTAAAGAAAATACTTGGATTCTTTAGAAAACACACAAAGACGATTGGTATAGCATCGATAATATTTATTATTACAAGTTTTATTTATGCGTTAATATATCATAACTATTTGCGCTCTAAGAGTGTTCAAGCATTATTCTTAAATCTCTCCCTTTTTGCGCTCCCATTAAGTTTCATATATTTAGCTATAAAGGAATTTATCCTTGAAAAAAAGATTACAGTTGTAGATTTCATTATTATCATGGCTATCTTTGCTTTCATTTTTTCATTTCCAATTACATACTCTATTTTGTTATTTGGAAAGGACCTTGCTTCGTATGATGGTGTCAGAATAGGTAGCGCTGATGCTTGGATTGGATTTATAGGCACAATGATTAGTATGGCAATAGCAACCACGGCGATTTCTTTTACGATTAAATCTAATCAAAAGAAGGATAATTTTTGTATGACGAGATATGACGAGATAGAAAAGCTCAAAGAATTGCTCGATAAAAAAGCAATAACTCAACGAGATTATGACAAAAAGAAAAAAGAGTTATTGTTTAAGGAAGAAAAGAAAAATTGGTAAATACACTAAGGTGTTTACATAAAGGAGGAAATTATGGCAGAAAGCAAAAAAAGTATTGCAACTAAGGTTGTAGAAGAACTATCTAAAAGCGAAACTATAGCTTCCGCAACAGATGAATATATAGGAAAAGTAGTAAAAATAATTAACGAGTATAGATTAATTATCAATGTAGGAACAGGCAAATTAAATGTTGGCGATGTAGTGGCAGTATGTGACAATTCAACTGAAATAGTCGACCCAGAAACCGGTGAGAAACTTGGGTATTTTTCTTTTATTAAAGGAAGGCTGGAAGTAGTAGAAGTTCAGGAAAAGTTTTCAGTCTGTTTCTCAGATGAAACTGAATTGCTAAGTTCTCCACTCACAACCGCATTTTCTAGAATGTATTATGAAAATGAACAAATCAGGCCATTAAAAGTAAATGAAGAACAAAACGAGAATTTGCAGATAGGCGACATTGTTATTTCTATTGGAGACCCCATTAAGATTATCGAGAGTGCTGAATCGTAGTTATTGCATTTAGACAAAATGTGTGATAGGATGTTAATGTAAAACGGAACCCCAGTGAGGGGATCTAGTAAGGACTTCCTATCAATAGATGGGAGGTTTTTACTATTAATGGCTACATATACTCATGTTTTCAAAAACTATATAGATCAAATTAATACTCTTGACCAGTATGGAATTAAGTATCAAAGTAAAGCTTATGCAACTCACATTTTAAAAGTATATTCCCTTGAGAACTTAACAGACAATTATAAAAAGACTGATTTGTTTGACACAACTCTTGGAAAGTTTAATAGCGAAATGACTCTCGATACATTAGTTAATCTTTATTTGTTTGAGTGTTCTCTAAAGACAATCTTACTTAAGTACATCCGGATTATTGAAGATGAACTAAAAGAGAATATTTCATATCAAGTTGCAGAGAAATATGGAGTTTGGACATCTCCGAGTAGTATAGATATCAATACTGCAAATGATTATCTAAATAAAGCAAATTATAGTGATAGTTCAGGATTCAGAGACAATACTCTGATTGATTTAAAAAAGCTTGTTGTTTCCCCTCTAGATTATCAAAAAAACATTATTCAATACAAGAACAGTTCCAATATACCACCACGTGTACTTGCAAAAGACTTATATTTCAGTTTAATAATAAAATGGTTCAAAATACTTAACAAAGTAGAAAAAGATGAAATAATAAATACATTCATTCCGCACCCAAATATTCTTCGTGGAACAAAAGCGGATTTCGTAGTCACAGCACTAAAAGCATTGTCGGATTTAAGAAACAATTGTGCTCATTCTGAAAGTCTTTGCGGTTTTAAAGCTTCTTCTTCAGTTGATACAAACATATTCTCGAGTGTTGATGGAATTATGCCAGATTTAATAGCTAGGGAAAACTTTAAGAAACAATACAAAAGAGACGAATTATACGTTGTTGTAATCGCGATGTATATCCTCTTAGATGACACCATTAAGCGCTATTTTCTTGTAGATCTAAGTATAATTTTTGGAGAAATAAAAGAGCTTGATTATATTAAACCAATTATGCTATCAATCTTTAATTTTCCAGATGATATGTTTGAGAAATTTATGAATGTCGCTATGAATACCAATGTTGACACTAAAAAAGTCGATTTACGTTATTATTGAATAGAAACCAAAAAACACCCTGCGTCAACAGGGTGCGAGCATAGAAATTAAAACCTTTGAGTCTCTTTTTCTATGCTCCTATTATAAATAATTTAGGAGGCAAAAGCAATGAGCGTTCATCAAGACAAGAAAACTAAGCGATGGTATATCAAAGTTGATAACATCACCTACAGAAAGGACGATCAAGGAAATAATTTCTTAACCAAGAAAGCAGCCAAAAATTACGAATCTTTATTGCTTGCTAGAATAGGGAATAAAGAAACGAACATATTGCTTTTTGAGTTTATTTCTATATATTTAGACTGGAAAAAACCGTATGTAAAGAAAAGTACATTAGTTTCTATTGATGCAGCTTTGAAGATTCTAGTTGACAACATTTCAAACAAAAAGCTTTACGCATATAAGCCTATTGACTTCTTAAAATATGAACGATTTCTTGCGAATTCCAGTTACTCAACTTCTCATAAAAATAAGATTTTATCAACTGCAAAAACGATGTTCAAGCACGCTATTGATTATTACGGATTATCAAGAAACCCATTAGTTCAGATTAAACCATTCAAGCCAACGCAAGAAGAACTAATCAAGGGTTATGAGAAAGACTTTCATGTGTGGGGTATAGAACAGTTCGATGCATTTTACAACGCTATCATGAAAGATGCTGTTGATTGTCGTGTTAAAAAAGACTATCAAAATGAATACCAATTAAGACGAGTGGCAATGTTCTTTCTACTAGCCTTTGACTTGGGAACTAGAATGAGTGAGACAAATACCATACAAGTTAAAGACTATGATATTGAATTGCAAGTGATTCACATAAGAAATCAAGTAGAATCTAAAGATGGTAATAAGCTAGTGGCTCTTAAAACAAAATCATCAATTAGAGATATTGACGTCAGCAACTACACGCATAAGAAGATACTAGAACAAATAGATTATCTCAAAACATTATCAGGTTATAACGATGATTATTATATATGTGGTGGGCTTGATTCTGTTCCTCAGACAACGCTAACACGCATAAAAGATAAATACATCAAAGATTATCAAATCATGCCTAGAATCAATATACACGAGTTCAGGCACACGCACGCAACAATGTTGATTGATGCTGGAGTGCCATTAGAGATTGTAAGCAGAAGATTAGGGCATTCAAGTATCTCAATAACCGAGAAAATTTATGTTCATTATCTAGAGAAAAAGAATGAAATTCTTATAATAAATATAAATAATATACATAAACATTGAAAAAAAACTTCTCAAAAACTTCTCAAAGCAAATTAAAACCCTTTAAACAAAGGGTTATTTTGCTATTGGCGTCCTCTGCAGGAATCGAACCTGCACTTAAACCTTAGGAGGGTCTCGTAATATCCATTTTACTAAGAGGACGTAATTATTGCTTATTTATTATACAACATGGAAATGACCAAATCAAAAGAATTATCGTTTCTTGCTTATGTATAGTGAAAAATATGCTCAAATAACGCATACTTTATTAAATCAGAAAATATGATATAATCTTTTTGATAAATAAAGGATGATGTTATGAGCAAGTTTAATAAAGTAGCTTTCAAAGAAAACGCCAAGGAAATCATCATAATTTTAGTGGTGGTAGTGTGTTTTTTCATTGGCTCAATTGTTGGCTTTACTGAGGATAAAGGTTATGAAACAAAAGAACTAGAGGGTGAAATAAACTCTCAAATACATAAGTTAGTTATTAATGAAGTTATGTCTTCAAATGGTGGAGTACTTTTGGATGAAGAAGGAAACTCGTGTGACTGGATTGAGTTGTATAACGGAAATAGCCACGAAATCAACTTAGCGAATTATGGACTTTCTGATAAACCAAATGAAGTTAAGTGGGCATTTCCCGAAATTATTATACAGCCCAATGAGTATAAGATTATTTATCTGACTGGGCAAACTAAAAATGGACCATATGCTAACTTCAGTCTGAAAAGTGGTGGTGGGGAAACCCTATCATTAAGAAATCCTAATGGTAAGGTTGTTGATGCAGTTGAAACTATCAAGTTACCCAAGAATAATAGCCTAGCAAGAGATTCCCAAGGAAACTGGATGATTTCCAATAAACCAACCCCTGGTTTCGAAAACAGCACTTTGGGTTATGAGGGATATGTAAGTAGTTTAAAAGTAGAAAATGATGGTATTAGTATTGCTGAGGTTTTACCTTCTAACAAAGGGAACTTCATTATTGATAATATTCTTCCTGGTTTTATCGAAATAGTTAATAATCAGGATACTGCCGTTAATATCATGAATTACAGTATTTCTGACTCATTGACTGTTCCTTTCAAATGGAAGTTACCGGATATAACATTACAACCAAAACAAAGAATCGTTGTCTATACTTCTGGTTTGGATCGTACTGATACCAATCTGCATGCTAGTTTTAAGTTCAACTCGGGCACTGGTGTCGTAGTTTTATCAAATAACAAAGGACAAATAATTGATACTGCTGAATATGAAAACCTTACTAATGGAAAATCACTAGTTAAAGTGGGAGATACTTATTATATATCAGGAGTTGCCACCCCTGGTTATTCTTCTGATACTGATTCAAATGTACTACACCCAAATAAAGAGAGTTTATTAATCAACGAAGTAATGAACAACAACACTAAGTATATTGCTCAAAATGGGGGTCAATACTATGATTGGATTGAACTCAAAAATAATTCAAAAGAAGCAATAAATTTAGGAGATTATTACATCAGTAGTTCTGATAATGACTTTAAACAATTCAAGTTACCCGAAGTTACCTTGCAACCTGGAGGATTTTATGTCCTAATAGCCTCAGGTAATGATAAATACACTAATAAAAATTACACCCATACAAATTTCAAGATAGCTTTGGCTGAAGGAATTTATTTGAGTAAAGATAATAAGATTGTAGATGCAGCATATATTAGTGAGACTCCAGTAAATCAAAGTTATGGCCGAGGAAAAGATGGTGGCTTCTACTATATAACAACACCAACACCTGGTGGTGAAAATAATAGTGGGACAAAAGAAATATCCTTTGCGCCAGTATTGGAAACACCAGCTGGTGTTTTTAATGATGTTGAAAGTGTTACTGTTTCAGTAAAAGCAGCAGGTACTGTCTACTACACTACTAACGGTTCAAATCCAAATTCTGAATCTAAACAATATACTGGAGCAATTACCCTAAAGAAAACTACTGTATTGAAATTTGCTAGTTACGAAAGTGGTAAAAGGAAAAGTCCAGTTATTACCGCTAGTTACATTATCAACGAAAATCATAAGTTGCCAGTAATGTCCGTTTCCCTTAGCAGTGCCAACTTTAGTAAAATAAACAATAATCCTTGGAATACTTCAGTTCAAGTTCCGGCCTATGCTGAGTTCTTTGAAGAGGGTGACTCGTTTTCAATTTCTTGCGGCCTAAAATTATTCGGGGGTTCAACTAGAGGACACGCCAAAAAAAGTTATTCACTCAAGTTCAAAAAAGTATATGGTGCCGCTTACTTAGACTACCAAGTTTTCGAAAATGTTGATGCTTTCAGATATGACACTATTGTATTAAGAAGCGGTTCCCAAGATTATTATGAATCAATGATTAGAGACGAGTTGGCTACTTCAATCGTAAATGGTGTAACCGAACTAGATGTTCAAGAGCACAAAGCAGCCGTGCTTTATATAAATGGAAAGTACTGGGGTTTATACTTTCTAAGAGAAAAAGTTGATGAGATGTTTATTGCGAATAATCATAATGTAAGTAGTGCTAAAACTAATATTGTCAGAATTGATGGTGAAGTAATGGTTGGTTCTAAGAAGAATTATAATGCCATAATAAATTATGTGAAGACTCACGACATGTCCCAAAGTAAACACTATAATTACATTCAAACAAAAGTAGATATTGATGCACTTTGTGACTACTGGATTGGTGAGTTGTATACCACCAACAATGATATTGTAAACCAAAGATATTATGATAACCCGAATGTGAACGATGGGAAGCTACGACCGATATTCTACGATTTTGACTTTGCTTTCTATAATTACACTCACAATTACTTTAATTTCTTAACTAGCCCTTATGGATCAGGCTACTATGGCTTTGACAACAGTTTAATTAGAAACCTACTAAAGAATAGTCAATTTAGGAAACGTTTTCTGGAAAGACTTAGTTACAATCTTCAAAATGTTTGGACCAATGAAAGACTAAATGCTAAAATAGATGAGTTAGTAGACCTAATTAAGGACGAGATGCCTCGTAACCAAAAAAGATGGGGTTTGACTATGGGTGGTTGGAATAGCGCGATAAAAGATTTGAAGGGTTACGTTAGCAAGCGTAGAACTTACTTCTTAAGGCATATCAAGAGTTACTTCAAACTATCAGACAAAGAAATGAAAGAGTACTTTGGGTAAGCGATATGTATAGAAACGAGATCAAATTCAAAATCAGTAAAAATATGGCTGAAGTTTTGAAACAACGATTAAGCATAGTAATGGATGTTGATAGTAACTCTGTTGAAAATGATAACACTTACCATATACGTAGTATTTATTTCGATGATTTAGATTCCACTGCTTTTTATGAAAAGGTTGACGGAATAGAGTATCGAAAAAAGTATCGGATTAGAATTTATAACCTAAACCCTGATTTCATCAAACTAGAATGTAAGCACAAGGACAACACCATGACTTACAAAGAGAGTATGACAATTACACATGCTACAGCTCTTAAGTTAATAAATGGAGAAGTAGATGATATGATTATTGATGATTCAAAAGGTAGTAATTTCTACAGCATTGACAATGAGGAAATCTACCTTAATGAGGATAGCTTGCTGCGAAGAGTAGTTCTGGATATAAAACTAAAACAGTTAAAACCAACTATTATAGTGGACTACAAAAGAGTTGCCTTCACCTATCCAATATCTGATGTCAGAGTTACGTTTGACTATAATGTAAAATCAGGAAACTATAGTGATGAACTATTTAGTCCTTATATTCAAACATACGAGATGTTGAATGAGAATGAATTAGTACTAGAGGTAAAGTTTAATGAAATTTTACCAACACCAATTGCCACAATATTATCTACAGTACCATCATTTAGACAAGCAGTATCTAAATTCGCTATCTGTAGAAGTATAAAATAAGGGAGGAAATCTTATGAGTATCATAGATGCAATTAAAAATTCAGTTTTAGAACAATTCACAGGAACGGTATCAATTGACCAAATAGTTATTTCATTACTAATTGCTTTTGCGATAGGCACGTTTATCATATACATTTACAAAAAAACCTATACTGGGGTAGTATATTCCAAAGCCTTTGCACTATGCATTGTTTTGCTAGCAATGGTAACAAGCCTAGTGATTAGAACTATAAGTTCCAACCTAGCATTATCATTAGGTATGGTTGGTGCTTTGTCTATCGTAAGGTTTAGGACTGCTATTAAAGAGCCAGTTGATACAGTCTTTATGTTTTGGGCAATAACCGGTGGCATAATGTCAGGAGCTGGGCTTTATTTAACATCAATCATTGCTTCTTTAGCCGTAGGGTTATTATATTGGATAAGTTATTTGATGGGATTCAAAGTAGCATCTAGATATTTGTTCGTTCTAAAATACAGTTTAAATGTTGATGCTGAAGTAACGCAGAAATTAAAAGAGCTGCCAAAATACAAAATTAGAAGCAAAACTATATCCAGTAGAATTTGTGAACTAACTTTTGAGATGGATATCAAAGAGAACAATGATGAGATTTTGAATACTTTCAGAAACATGGGCGGTATTGTTAGTGCAAGTCTAATAAGTTACCAAAATGATTTTGGAGATTAGCACCTTACAACATTCTATATTGACAGAAAGCGCGAAAGCGTTTTTTTGTTGTTTAGTTACCTTAAAACTGTGGTAAACTATTGATACGTAATTTGGAGGTTAGTATGCGCACACTTTATGAAAATCAAATCATTGACTACAATGATGGATATACAGAATTCGTTGAAGAGTTTAATAATGAAATAGCGGAATATGGGGCTATTGTGTACAATCATGAAAATAATAGCTATCAATTCATTACTAAGTTTGAACAAATAGATTTTAAGATGGAAATTGGACCATATTTTTTCAAAATAAAACAGAGCAAACTTCCTAATGGTATGGAGGTCATAATGTCTTATGAATTTGACCCTTCTATTGAAGAAGATGAAGAAGTATTAGACATATGGAAAGAGATTCAAAATGAAAAAATCCCTTACTTTGATTACTATGAAGAAGGAGAATTATACCTAAGTAAAGAAATAGTATATACTGCTGATCCGACGGTGCATACTATTTGGATTTTGACCAAGGATGGCTACGATTTCGTCTTAAACCATGACATGTTAGTTATCCAACCAATCATAAAGTACTTTCAGATTATTCAAGAGTTGCTAAGAAACCATACAAAAACAATCTTTGATTCACCAAGACACTAGAAGATAGCAACTGCTATCTTTTTTGTATACGGTTAGGTTGACTGTTTGACTATGTTAGTATATTGTGGAGTATAGAATAGTTCACTTTTATTTATGAAAACAAAATCACATGAAAGAAAGGGTGGAGAGTTTATGCGTAATCGAAAGTTAATGTCATTTATATTTGCTACCTTAATACTACTGGTATCCTGTACTGGTGGTGGGCATTATGGATTGGATGATGAAAAAGAAATTGCGAATGCTAAATTCGCAGAAATTGTAGAGGCGATAGAGGGAAAAGATAGGGAAAAACTAAAAAACACATTTTCCAATAAAGCACTAAACGAAGCAACTGATATTGAAAATGAAATTGATTACCTTTTCGACTTAATAAAGGGAGATGATATTTCGTGGGAACATTCTAAATGGCTTTCAAACGGATCAATAAGGGATGGCAAAAAAAGTTCAATGATTGTTGCTTGGTACAAACTAACTACTAGTGAAGAGTCCTATTTGTTCTTCATCATATATTATAATATCGATGAAATAGAGCCTGATAATAAAGGGCTATATTCATTACGCGCAATAAAAGAAGTTGATAGAGAAACTGAATTCACCTATTGGCAAGACATGGAGATTCCTGGCATCTATATACCTGAATAATAACAAAAAAGAAAGACTAGCTACCTTTAGTTTGTGTTAATGTGTTTCTTGATTTTTTTCATTGCCCAATCATAGTGACTAGAGGTACCACTTACAAAGTAAGCACCCAAAGTTGTACTCTTAGTCCATTTGTATACATTTTTAGAAAACAACTCTTCATTAGTATGTTTTTCTATCAAACTCATAATCATCAAATGACTTTCATCAAGTTTTTGTTTCGCCTCTTCTAACGGCATACTCTGGTATTTTTTCCATATTTCAAAATTTAAATCTGGTAATGTTCTCCAAGTGTAGCCTTCGCCGGGAACTTGAGGCATTATTTTTTTAACTGTACCAATCGTATACCATTTTTGAACCATTAAGTGCCACTCATGTAAATGGGCTAAAACATCACGTAAGTTCTTATCTCTATCCTCGAACAAAAAAGTAGCATCCTGTTTTTCCTTTGACATACTTTCAATTATATTATTCATTTTGACAAACTGTGCCGTAGCCGCTTCTAGCAAATCATCCTTTGTTGTTGGTCTTGCCATAATCTGTCCTCCTTTGTTATCAATAGCATAACATTTATAATACGCCAACATTATGTCATATTATAAAGATCTATTATCTCCTTGGCCATTTTTATTATCTCATCCTTTACATCCGACGGTTGGATAACCTCAACATATTTGCCAAATGAAAGTAGAAAACTACATAACCAGTTATCTAGCGGCAATTTAGTATTCACCAAAATGGAGCCATCATCATTTTTTGTAATCTCTTCATAGTCGAATTCATCTAACACCCTAAAGGTCATACAGGAATCAAATTTCAGTACTAAATCAATGCTCGTCGATAAGTCATTACTCTCAAACTGTAAAATATCATAATCTGCAATATCAAACTTTTCCTTCTTCACTTCAAGTTCGATAATTCGACTTATCTTGAAAAGTCGATAATCAGTTTCTTTTAGGCAATAACCTTGTAGATACCAATTTTTTCCCTTAAAAATAAGTTTCAATGGATAAACATTCCTTTTAGTCAAACTGCCATTAGAGCCGTAGTATAAAAAATATAGAGCCTGGTTATTTATGATACTAGTTTTGATTTTCTCAAACTTTTGGTGATCGCTTTTATTTTTTCCCCAGCGAGAAAAATCAATTTCTAACCAATTAGTATTGGTACTAGCAAAAAAAGTTCTAAACTTATGTAGTGTTTCTTCCACCTCAGGGTTTTCAGTAACCATCAAACTTTGCAGAGCTAGAATTATCTGGTTTTGTTCATCAATTGTTAGAACAGACTTATCAAGTACGTATCCCTCATCAATTGCAATACCACCATTTCTACCTCTGTTACTAACGATTGGAATGCCAGCAGTAATAATACTATCAATATCGCGCATAATAGTTCGCACTGAAACTTCAAAGTGTCCTGCTAGTTCTTTGGAAGTAAGTTGCTTCTGATTTAATAGTAGATAAACTATTTCAAATTGCCGACTGATTGGCATAGTATCACCTACTAAATTATAGCACTAATATCTGCCAACCTAATGTCATATTATCTACCATAGATAATAATTGCCCTTAATTACGTAAATTCATTGTATAATGTTAAAGCACATAGAAGTGGAGTATTGTAGATGGAAAGACATTTAGCTATAGAGCGTAGTATTATCAAGAAATTTCGAAAGGATATTTGGACTCCTTTTATTAAGGCAATAAATGATTATAAGTTGATTAAACCTGATGATGCCATAGCAGTATGTATCTCAGGAGGTAAAGATTCTATGCTGCTGGCCAAATGCTTGCAAGAAATTCAGCGCCATGGCAAAATGGATTTCACATTGAAATTCATCGTGATGAACCCTGGATATAATCATAATAACTTGGATTTGATTAAGGAGAATGCCAAAACACTAAATATACCAATTCAGATCTTTGACAGTAGTATTTTTGACTACGTCTTTACAGTAGAAAAATCACCTTGCTACTTGTGCGCTCGCATGAGAAGAGGCAATTTATACAAGTTTGCCAAAGATTTGGGTTGCAATAAAATAGCACTAGGGCACCACTTTGATGATGTGATTGAAACGATTTTGATGGGTATGTTTTATGGTGGTCAAGTTCAGACCATGATGCCAAAACTACATAGCCAAAATTTTGAAGGCATGGAATTAATTCGCCCCTTATATTTAGTAAAAGAAAAAGCCATTATTGATTGGGGTCGCTACAATGATTTGGAATTTCTTCGTTGTGCTTGTAGATTTACTGAAAGTAAAGGTACAGAGGAATTCGCAAAAACATCTAAGCGCCAAGAAATAAAGGAGTTAATCGACAAGTATCGAATGATTAACCCTTATGTTGACATGAATATTTTTCGAAGCGTACATAATGTAAACCTTGAGACTGTCATTGGATACCATGATGGACAAAATGAGTATAGTTTTTTAGATGATTATGATGAAAGAAGAGGGATAGATAATGAACTTGAAGATTAAAGAGATAACATTAGGCGGTATCGGAGTGGCGATTGTTTTTTGTGGAACATTTTTTATTAAAATTCCTAACCAGATAGATGGTTACATGAATCTAGGAGATGGATTCATTTTGTTGTTTGCGACTATTCTCAATCCTTTTTTGGCTTTTATAGTAGGAGGCTTGGGTAGTGCCTTAGCTGATTTAGCTGGTGGTTATGGTCATTACTTTTTCTTTACCTTGATTATTAAAGGTTTGGAAGCAGTAATCGTTTCCTATTGGTGTAGCAAATTTCCAAGTTATAAAACTAGGGTAATTGGTTATGTTTCAGGATTAGTTGTTATGGTCGTTGGTTACTTCCTGGCAAAATGGTACTTGAAGTCTAGTATAATAATTGCAATAAGTGGTATTCCAGGCAATATAATGCAAGCTACCTTAGGTATTATTATTGTGTTATTGCTTGCTCCGTTGGCAACTAAGCAAGCACAGAAATATTTCAAATAAAAAACAAGAGGGCTGTATTGTAAAGGCAGTCCTTTTGTTTGTGGTACAGATAAATGGATGCCCACTAAAAGTGTTTACAGTATTTTACGTAAACTGTGATTAACCGAAAAAATGACATTGAATTGCAACCGCAAAAGCAGCAGGTAGTTTGACTATGCCCACCGTTTTTGTTCGTATTAGGAAAAAAATAGAATGGATAATCAGCGAAAAAATATTATCGATATAATAGAGGCAATTGCATTACCCAGACCATGCATAAGCCAACTTGGGATTATTGAGCCTTCAGATTGTTTTTCATTAACATATCCAAAAAACCAACCAACTAGGCAAGGTAAAGTGAAAACCAAAAAACCTTGAAAAAAATTCACAGAAGTCACTAGGTATAGTATTGCGATATGTAAAAGTCCAAACAGCACAGCTTGCATAGTATTCCCAATCAAAAAACCAAAACGATTAATGAAGCGCTTTGCCAAAAATCCCCTGAATAAAATTTCTTCCGCGGCTCCTGTTTGAATCAGTGCATATAGTAAAGTTTGAAATAATGCTGACATACCTATACCCTTAAGCTGTCCCGTACCCGTTAAGGAACGATCAACAATCGTAGGTAAAAAACTTGAAACGGTTGAAATTATCAAAAACAAACTAAATGAGAGTAGAAAAAAGCGTTTGTTTTCAATAACAGGTTTTTTAATGCCAATCCATGAAAGAAATTTCTCTTTTTTACGGTAAAAGAACATCCACCATAGAAATGGGATAAAAGAAAATAGCAAAAGATTAAAAACGGCATCTATAAAATATTGGATATTTTCTTGCACAAGATACCTCCTTGGGATGGATGCTCAAAGAATGGCCTTTGCTAGACAACAAATAGACGGACAAAAAATCATTTTAATATGCCTAAATCATCCATAAAACATCGCCTGATTATTTTCTGTAATATCACGTTATTGTTTCGATGCAATATATTCGTCTATTTTTGTTTCCAAATATTCAAATGTAGAGTTGCCAGTATCTAAGATTACTTTATGGAACTCAACTAAATCAAATTTGTCACCTAATGCTTCTTCAGCTTTTTCTTTTAGATTAAGCAGCATGATACGCCCAGCTGCATAAGCCACACGAAACCCTGGTTCTTCTATTACAATACTATAAAATGTCGCTATTAAATTACTATAAGATATCTCATCATCCCCCTTAAACCATCCCTTATTAACATAATAATCAGCTAATTCACTTTTGCTCAAGCCATCATAATTAACTAAAATGTCTGCTAGCGCTAAAAGTGCGCGATCCATCCTATTACTATAAGTAGGGTAATCTATTTTGGCCTTTTCTATTTCCTCTGTGATCATCAAGTATGCATAGTATTCAGTGTATGTACCCCATCCTTCGACGAACCCCGTAAAGTCCATAAAACCAAGAATTGGACTTGGCGTTGGGTTATTTGCTAGCTCATAAGTTGTTTGATAGAGATGGCCAGGAAAACCCTCATGTGCTAGCATAATGAAGTTTGCTCCCCGCCCAATTTTAATGCGGTTATGAGTATAATCATCCAATGGTGGAATTAAGTAATATCCCCCTACCGACGGCAAGGAAATCGAATAATCCAAATAATCAACTTCATACGTCGTTACAATAGGGTCAGGGAAAAACTTACTCATTTGGCTTTTAAATTGTTCA
>JGI994J12354_10003114_pt1 | contig 15717 bp, 17 predicted proteins | sample IntmicLarv3ML3BL_FD_12354 | JGI IMG/M metagenome (IMG submission 12354)
TTGGTTTCAAGATCAAAGACGGCGTCATCATCGCATCCGAACGCAGGGCAACAATGGGCCACATCATAGCACACAACCGCGTTCAGAAGGTCTTCAGGATATCGGATAACATAGGCATGACCATTGCCGGCCTCGTCGGTGATGCGCAGCTTATGGTAAGATATGCTCAGAGCGAGATCGCATTGTACAACATCAAACGCGGTTCGCCCATGACGGTGAACGCGGCAGCTACCCTCATCGCCAACATCATCCGCCAGGGCTTCTACTTGGGACTGATCGTCGGCGGCTATGACTCGACGGGCGGCCACGTCTTCAGCATCGACGGCGCAGGCGGTTACATCGAGGACCGTTACACAACAACGGGATCGGGATCGACGTTCGCGATGGGTGTCATCGAAGGTAAATACAAAGACGAGATGACCGAATCGGAAGGTATCGATCTTGCCGTATCCGCTCTGAACTCAGCGATACGCAGGGATTCCGCAAGCGGCGACGGTATGCTGATCTCCGTCATCGACAAGAAAGGCTACCGTGAGATCTCCGAAGAGGATATCAGGGTACGCGCAGCAGAGCTCGGTTTCAAATACCCGAACTAAAACCTTTTTTCTTTTAACATTAAGCCGGTTTATATCATGAATTCAGACAGACTCTTTGAGAACCTAAGAGAACAAGTACGCAGAATAGTGCCGTCAGAGCTGAACATCTCGAACGTTGAGTTCGAGGGTCCTCTCGTTGTCGTTTATACGAAAGAATTCGACAAGTTCTCGGACAACTCCAATATCGTAAAACAATTAGCGCAGGGACTCCGGAAACGTGTTGCGATCCGTCCCGACCCTTCAATGCTGGCAGACTCGGATGAAGTGGAAGGGAAGATCAGAAGCATGGTCCCCGAAGAAGCGCAGATATCTGACATTCATTTTGAATATGAGACCGGTGAAGCAACTATCGAGGCCATATCCCCGGGTGTCGTGATCGGTAAACAGGGACAACTGCTGAATGATCTCAAGAAGGAGACCGGCTGGAACGTGAAGGTCGTACGTTCACCTCCCATTCCTTCGAAAACGATATCGGACGTTCGCGGATATCTGAGACTGAACCGCGACGACCGCAGCAACATGCTGAAACGCGTCGGAAGGAAGATCGCAAGACCTGTGTTCGAAGGCGAACAATGGGTAAGGATGACAGCTCTCGGAGGTTTCAGACAGGTCGGAAGGAGCGCAACACTTCTGCAGACGAAGGACAGCCGCGTCCTTATCGACTGCGGTGTAGATCCGGGTACGGACGCAGGACCGTATTTCGCGGTACCTGAGATACAGCCTCTGAAGGATATCGATGCTGTTGTCATCACTCACGCACACATGGACCACTGCGGTATCCTGCCTGTGCTTTTCAAATACGGTTATGACGGTCCGGTATACTGCACACCGCCGACCAGGGACCTTATGGCGTTACTTCAGCTGGATTATATCAAATTGGCATTCGGCGAAGCCAGGAAGGCTCCGTACGAAGCGTCGCACGTACGTCAGGAGATACTGAACACGATACCGTTGAAGTACAACGAAACGACAGACATCTCACCTGACGTAAGACTTACGTTCCATAACGCAGGCCACATCCTCGGTTCTGCGATCGCCCACTTCCACATCGGGGATGGTTTACACAATATAGCATTCACCGGCGACACGAAGTTTGAAAAATCATGGCTGTTCAACGCCGCCAACAACCGTTTCCCCAGACTTGAGACGTTAGTGATCGAATCCACATACGGCGGACACAATGACATCCAGCCCAGCAGGATAGATGCTTCCAAAGAACTGCGTGAAGTGCTTGCAACAGCAACGGAAAAAGGAGGAAAGGTCCTGATCCCCGTGTTCGCAGTGGGAAGGTCGCAGGAGGTCATGCTTGTCATTGAAGAGCTTATGAGAACAGGCAGGATGAACACCATGAACGTGTACCTGGACGGAATGATCTGGGAAGCTACCGCGATACACACTGCACATCCCGAATACCTGAACAGTCAGCTCAGGACGCAGATATTCCAGCAGAATGAGAATCCTTTCCTTTCACCGATATTCAAGCGTGTCGAGACCGCGGCGATGAGAGAAGAGATATGCCATTCGCCTGATCCGTGCATCGTATTGGCGACAAGCGGTATGATGTCAGGAGGTCCGGTCATGGAATATTTCAAGGCATGGGCGGACAACCCGCTGAACTGGCTGGTCTTCGTTGGTTACCAATCCGAAGGAAGTATAGGACGCACGATACAGAAAGGACGTACCGAGATCACGCTGCATGAGAAAGGGAAAGCGATGAACTTAGAGGTCAAGATCAACCGCGAGACCGTTGACGGGTTCTCCGGACACTCCGATCGGAAACAATTAATGAAGTATATCGCATCACTCGATCCGAGACCGGACCGCATAGTCATCGGACACGGCGAAGACCGTAAATGTACTGAACTTGCGTCGTCGATCTACAAGAAGTTCAACATTGAGACGAAGGCACCGCAGAACCTTGAAACGATAAGGCTGAAGTGATCTCGAACATCTGAACAGAAGCATCTCTCTCAGATCTTTGCGTTTTTGTGTAGTTATACGTATACACTTTTGGCAAAAACATCAAAAGTGTATAGCTATACATATACACTTTCAGTGAAAATGGCAAAAGTGTATAGCTATAAATAACTATTAATATCCCGCTTCGGCATGAGGATATATGCAGGAGATCGTGAAGAGAGAAACGTATCTGCGAAAGATACGGCCGTTCATCGGAAAACCATTGATCAAGGTCATCACCGGGATAAGAAGGAGCGGCAAGTCTTTCATGTTCATGCAGATCATCGACGAACTCATCGGGAACGGAGTGAATAAGGACAGAATAATAAGGCTCAATATGGATGATCTCGGGAATCTGGCACTTTGTGAAGCTGTTCCGTTGTACGAGCATATCCTGAGATCGATGGAAAGCAGCGAAAGATATTACATCTTCCTGGACGAGATACAGAATGTCACAGGATGGGAGAATGTCGTTAATTCACTGCTTCAAAAAGGCAATGCGGACATATACATCTCAGGATCGAACTCCAAACTGCTGTCTTCTGAACTGGCAACGTTCATTGCGGGAAGATATGTTGCGATCGAGATCCAAACATTATCTTTCAAAGAGTTCATAGAGTTCAGAAGGAAATTCGCTTCATATACCGGGGACGGCAGGGACCTGCTGAAAGATTACGTTCGAATAGGCGGGTTCCCTTTGGCATCGATAGGGGACTTCGACATATCTGCATCGGACAAGATAGTCAAAGATGCATACGACTCCATTTTTCTGAGAGACACCGTTACAAGGAACAATATACGAAATATACCTCAATTGGAACGTTTTCTGATGTTCATGTTCGACAACATAGGGAATCCTTTCTCTGCCAGAAGGATCAGCCAAGAGTTCGAAAGGAACGGGATCAGGATGGCTGTGAACATAATTACAAAATATCTTGACCATTTGGAACGTTCATATCTCCTCAGGCGTGTGGAAAGATATGACATCCGGGGAAAAAGGATCATCGGTTCTGAGGATAAGTTCTATGTTTCTGAAATTTCCCTGATATATGCGCTGATAGGTTTCAAAAGCGGAATGATCTCAGGAATAGAAGAGAACATCGTTTACATAGAACTTCTGAGAAGGGACTATTCGGTGACCGTCGGGAAAACTTACGACGGAAAGGAAATAGACTTCATCGCCGAGAAGAACGGAAAGAAGGTGTACGTACAGGTTACGCACACCATCTCGTCGCAGGACACTGCGGAACGTGAATTCCTTGCGTTGGAAAGCGTGAAGGACAATTATCCAAAATACGTAATAGTCGCCGAAGACCAATGGCCTTCAGACCGTAACGGGATCGTTCAGATCGGTCTGACGGACTTCCTGCTGTCCGATGACATCTGAATGAAAAAACATAGTTTTCTGAGAAAAATGATGTGAAGTGAAAGAAATAAAAGGTGTTTGGGATGCTCAGTAGTTCTGAGCTTTTACTTCAAAGTATGACTTCGGGTGCTTGCACACCGGGCAACATTCGGGTGCTTCCGCCGCAACGTGGACGTGACCGCAGTTGCGGCATTTCCACATGACCACCTTGTCTTTCTTGAAAACTATACCGGATTCGATGTTCTTCAGAAGGTTGAGATACCTTTCCTCATGCAGTTTCTCGATCGCACCGACGCCTTTGAACATATCCGCTATCTCATTGAAACCTTCCGCTCTTGCTTCCTTCTCGAACTTGGCGTACATGTCCGTCCACTCATAGTTCTCGCCTGCTGCTGCGTCCTTCAGGTTCTGTACTGTCTTCGGTACGGATCCGCCGTGAAGCTGCTTGTACCAAAGTTTCGCATGTTCCTTCTCATTCAAAGCGGTCTCTGCGAATATATCTGCGATCTGCTCGTATCCGTCCTTTTTCGCCTGCGAGGAATAATAATCATATTTGTTCCTGGCCATGCTCTCTCCCGCAAATGCTTCAAGGAGATTCTTTTCCGTTTTAGATCCTTTGAATTCCATTCGTATACCTCTAACACTGTTAAGACTTCAACATATATTATGCTTAACCTACTACAGTCAGTTCCTTCGGAATAAACCTTTCCTTTCCTTTCCGCTGAAACGTTTTGCTATCAGTCTCTCTAATATTTCCTCAGCATTCGCGTTATCCGGATCAAGTCTCACAGCCTCTTCCAGATGGTATCTTGCTTTCTCGTAATCCTTCAGGTCCTTGATCAGCAGTAACGAATAATTGTAATGGATCTCCGACCTCTTCGGATCTGCCGCCAACGCTTTCTCATAAGTTTCCGCTGCTCCCTTGAAGTCTGTCATCTGGAGCCTCAGGAATATGGCGTAACTGTTCATCAGGTCCACATCGTTCGGAAATGCGGTTATGAGCTTCTGATACGTTTCCATAGCTTCCTTCCTGTGTCTCTTGTCCACACGCAGCATCATGACCATCGCTTTCAGTGCATCGGCGTTGTTGGGATCGATGTCCAGCACTATGTCCAGCTGCATCAGTGCGTATTCCCTGTTGTTCAGATTGTTCGCGTATAACTGAGCTAATGCCATCCTCGGTTTGATGTTATGCGGGTCGGTAGCAAGATATGATTCCAACGTCTTCTCCGCACCTTCGGGGTTTCCGCTCTCCGCTTGACGTTTGGCCTTGCTTATCGCCTCGTACGCAGGGTCTGCCATGTTCTCATGAAAGAGAAGCTAATATCTATTTCTTCTTATGAGAAGATAAATACATTGTATGCCATCCAGTATATGGTCAATATGGCTGAAACAGCAAAGAAAGGGAAGAAACAGCATATCACCCCCCATCCCGACGGAGGGTGGCAGGTGAAGGGAGAAGGGAACTCGAAAGCGACCGTTCGTTGTAAGACCAAGGAAGAAGCTGAAGTAAAGGCGAAAACTATCGCCAAGAACCAGAATTCCACAGTGGTTCCGCACAAGAAGGACGGAAAACTGCAGAAGAAGCACTGAGGTCATATCCGATGGGAGAAGTAAAGAATCCTCTGGTGGCCTTGATCGGAGGCATCATCTTCACGATGATACTTGTGATCGTTGTTCCTGTTGTTGTATATACGCTGATAGAACCGCATATCTCACCTATGATCGAAGATGCCATGGGCAATGAGACCTATCTCGGATGGTTCACGTCATCCTTGGTCGCGGCGATAGTGATGTTCATCATCCTGCTGGTGTTCATGCTCGTCTTCGGAGGCGGCGCGATCCTGAAGAAATTCGGTCTGATCGGTGTCCTCGGCCTCGTGGTGGCGTTCTGGTTACTGGGCGATATCGAAGGCGCAGTGATGCCGATAGTGATGATCATCATCGTGTGGATCATCTCAGTGATCCTCGAAAGAAGGAAATGATCACTTTTCTTCAAACTTCTTAACAATATCCTTTCTCAGGTTTATACTGAAACTGTTGAAGAACACGTAAGCGTAGAAAACAGACATGAACGCCAGGAATGCGATGTATCCGATGTATGTGTATGTCAGCCTAAGTATGTCGCTGCCCAGATAGAACGTCAGGATCACCAGCAGCAGTACCATTGTCAGACCGAAGAAGCTCTGATACAGTCTCTTCTTCATTCCCCTCCACAGGTAGAAATCACGGGAATTGCTTTTGACCTTTGCACCCGTTTCCTTTGTGATGTACCACGGGACCACAAGCACAGGAATGAAGAACGATATCAGAACGCCTATCATCAGCACCTCATAGAACGACATCTCCTGCATCAGCACGGGATTCAGGAAGAAGTTGGAGCATATCACTAACCCCAGCAGGAATATGCTCAACGCCATCGAAACGAATTCACCCATCGAGAAACGTTCGTTCTCGACGGGTTCCATTTCAACTCCTGTTATGTCGATAACGTTCGGAATGTCGTAGAACTTCAACGCAAAATTCCCTTTCCTTCCGTCCGTACCGTCATTCTTCAGTCTGCTTATGAAATGGTAGATGTTCGCGGAATACTGTCTGAAATATGATGCAACAACAGAAACAACACCGAACACCACCAGGACCGCAAGTATCATCACCGCATACAGTCTGGCTGCCATTACGGCAACGTCCTCAAGCACACTGTCCGTACGCTGGAACAGTTCCGATTCGAACACATCGGGTATCACTGCTATTCCTAAAGCGTATATTATCATCGCGACCAGGAACGGTCCTATGGCGAAGAAGAATATCGGGAATCTGCTTTTGACCGACGGAGTGTCCTTGTGTGTGAACTCGAACAGTCCTAAGAAGAAGAATCCTAATACGAATACTTCACAGAACGCCACAGCGGCTCCGCCGACAGAGTCGGCGCTTGACAGGAGTATGTTTATCACTCCTCCGACCGCGCATATCATCACCAGATACGGCAATATCCTGATAAGACGCTTGTCATTCCTGTCGATAAGGGAACGGTCCTCCTCCATATTTCGAGTATACAGGAACCTGATTATATTCTATTGCATGCGACCGCGTGAGGTCTTGAAGCCATTCAGCATCATTTCAAGACCGTCAGGAAACGTTTTTCCGCATCATATGAAGACAACTTTTATTTACCGCACGGAGATTGGTAACCTATGTCTGACGGGCTGAAGAACCGCGGTAACGAACGCAAGGACGTTGATGAAAGGCGCAATGCGGTCACGAATGTTACGAAGACCGTGTTCAGGAACATTCAGGATTACAGCTTCGATCCCGCCGCAGCGTCGAAGAACGTTGAGAACATGATCGGCGTCATACACGTACCGCTGGGATTCGCAGGACCTGTCAGGATCAACGGGGAATATGCATCAGGCGACTTCCTGGTGCCGATGGCGACCACAGAAGGTGCATTGATCGCTTCTGTCTCAAGGGGCATGTCAGTGATATCCGAAGCAGGCGGTGCGAATGTGAAGATCATCGCCAACGCGATGACCCGTGCACCCGTGTTCCGTGTAGACGGCATCGAACATTCCATGAAGGTCGTCGAATGGATCGAAAAGAACATTTCGAAGATAGACGATGCTGTTTCGAAGACCACATCTCACGGGAAACTGCTGGACATAGAGGCTTTCCCTAACGGCCGCAGTCTGTTCCTGCGGTTTTCGTACAACACCGGCGATGCCATGGGAATGAACATGGCGACGATCGCAACGGAAGCCGCATGCAGATCGATCGAAGAGAACACAAAAGCGATCCTTGTATCGGTCTCGGGGAACATGTGCACGGACAAGAAGCCCGCTTCGATCAATGTCATAAAGGGACGCGGAAAGACCGTGATCGCAGAATGCCTTATTCCCAAGGCGGTTGTTGATTCTCGGTTACATACAACAACGGATGCGATCGTTGAAACAAATATCAGAAAGAATCTGGTCGGAAGCGCAATGTCCGGTTCTTTGGGATTCAACGCCCATGCGGCCAACATGGTCGCTGCGCTGTATATCGCAACCGGACAGGATCCTGCGCAGACCGTTGAAGGAAGCTTGGCGATGACATCATGCGAATCCGTTGACGGTGATCTGTACGTTGCAGTGAGGATGCCGTCCGTGGAGGTCGGCACGGTAGGCGGAGGAACAGGGCTGCCTGCACAATCCGAAGCGCTGAAGATGATCGGATGCCTCGGAAACGGAAGATCGTCCAAACTTGCGGAGATCGTTGCTGTTACCGTATTAGCCGGTGAGCTGTCAACGTTAGGAGCGCAGGCCGCAGGTCATCTGGGAAAGGCACACAAGGAACTGGGAAGGAAATCTACCAAGTGATGTCCTTCCTGACACCTTTCAGCTTCTTCCTTTCGCCTGCTTTGATGTCGCTGTCGTTTATCCTCAGCACACGGACGTCGCTTGATTCGGTGCAGCTTTCGATCACATTACCGTCGGAACCGATCCATTTGCTCCTTCCGATCATCATCTCTCCCGGGTCCGGACCGACCATGTTCACGAATATGATGTTCATCGAATTCTCCAACGCTCGCGAAGCCAGAAGTTTGTCGTAATCCTTCACTCTCTTTTCCGAGGCAGCGGAAATGCAGACGACCACGTCGACACCTTTCTCGGCGTAGGACCTGAACAGTTCCGGATAGTAAAGATCGTTGGATATCGCGAGACCGAACTTCAGTCCTTTGTATTCGAAGCAGACGGGTTCGTTTCCGGGTGTGAACCTCTTTTCCTCTTCAAGGTCGGAGTCCAGATACATCTTCCTGTATGCTTTTATCTCATCGCCGTTCAGGAACATTGCTGTGTTGTAGATCTTACCGTCATCCTGCATCGGGATACCGAGTATCATTGCGCATCCTTTCTTCACTGAAAGTTCTTTCAGTTTATCGATCGTACGGCCTTCGAGGACCTTGAAGAACATCTTCTCTTTCGTTCTGACGTAACCGCACGCGAACATCTCCGGGAAGATGAAAAGATCTGATTCTACGTTGCTGATGACCATCTTCGCTTTCGAGATGTTGGCCTGCGGGTCATCGATCTGACCCCTGGATTGTGATATCGTTATCTTCATATTCTCTGTATCTGCATAAGGCAATATCAAACCTTGTACTGTATGCTTTTATATTTCAGAACCTTACGCAGGAAACATGCCGGTGATCAATTTCAAATATGATGATCTGTGCTCACTCTTGGGAAAGGAGGTCTCTAAGGAGATCTTAGTGGAAAGAATACCGTTGATCGGTGCGGATATGCATGATACCGATGACGGTGACGACAACGAGATGTCAGTGGAATTCTTCCCCGACCGTCCCGATCTGTTCTCGGTGGAAGGTCTTGCAAGATCGCTGAGGGCATTCCTGGACATTGCACCGGGCATGAGGGAATATTCTGTAGAACAATCTGATATCTCGCTGACAGTGGATAAAAGCGTCACCAAAGTGAGACCGTACATAATGTGTGCTGCGGTCAAAGGTCTGGAGATCACCGATGATGTTCTGAGATCAATGATGGAAATGCAGGAAAAACTTCACGTGACCGTAGGAAGAAAAAGATCAAAGGTCGCCATAGGCATACATGATCTCAGCAAAGTGAGACCGCCATTCGTTTACAAAGCGGTTGAACCTTCAAGCATATCGTTCGTTCCGTTAGCCAAGACGGAGAAGATGGACCTTACGACGATATTGAAGAAACACGAGAAGGGAAAGGATTACGCACATTTACTGAAAGGGAAGAAAACATATCCGGTCATCCTGGATTCCAAAGATAACGTATTATCATTCCCGCCTATCATCAACGGTTCCCTGACCACGGTGACGACGAAGACAAAGGACGTTTTCATTGACGTGACCGGAACGGATGTCAAAGCTGTGAAGGGATGTCTCGATCTCATCGCTACGGCGTTGGCAGAACGCGGCGGTCAGATATACAGCGTTGAGATGAGGAACGCAGAACTTCCGGTGTCACCGGACCTTGAACCTTCTGAATGGATCATATCAATAGACGCATGCGAGAAGTTCATCGGCAGGGACATCGGCGGTAACGAGATGATCAACTCGCTGAGGAGAATGGGACTCGATGCGGTTGCGGATGATGACGAAGTGCAAGTGACAGTACCGGCAACACGTGTCGACATGATGCATATCGTTGATATTTACGAGGATGTTGCGATAGGATACGGATTCGAGAGATTTGGTGACTCACACACGTTAACGCAGACCATAGGTGCAGTAAGCGACAGCACATACGTTTCTGAGAATCTGCGTAACATAATGATCGGACTCGGGTTCTTTGAGGTCAATACGTTAACGCTGAGTTCTGAGAAGGACGAATTTGAAATGTCCGGACTCCCGGAGATCGATGTTGTCAAGGTCCTGAATCCTATCACGGAGGATCATACATGCTTACGCTCGTCGTTAATGCCGAGTCTCATGAGGATCCTGAAGAAGAACAAACACCGCGACCTTCCCCAGAGGATCTTCGAGGTCGGGGATGTGATAAGGGAAAAGAAGAGACAAAAGAGGCTTTGCGCGTTATCAACGAATTCCAAAGCATCCTTCACCGAATCCAAATCCGTTGCCGAATCGGTCCTGAGGGAGATGAACATCGAATACATCCTGAGACCGTGTTCTTACCGCACGTTCATTGACGGCCGCGGTGCTGAGATCATCTCGAACGGCGAAACGATCGGATACTTCGGGGAAGTGTCCCCGCAGGTGATAATCGACATGGACATCGATCACCCTGTTGTACTGTTCGAACTGAACATCAGCCCGTTCATCGACCGTATCTCACGCGGTGTGATCTGATGGACGTCGGAGATCATTTTCCAAATTTTGAACTGAAGGACGAGAATGACGAGACTTTCAGCAACACATCCCTGGAAGGCGTTCGTTACATCATATTCTTCTATTCCAAGGACGGGACCGCAGGATGCACCCGGGAAGCCCTGGAATTCAATGAACGTTATGCGAAACTGATGATGATGAACGTTCCCGTCATCGGCGTAAGTAAGGATTCGTCGGAATCACACAAGCGGTTCAGGGAAAAGAACGGTCTGCGATTGAAATTACTGAGCGATCCGTCTCACGTACTGATGGAAAAGGCAGGCGTCTGGGGAAAGAAGATGAACTACGGGAAGGAATACGAAGGCACTATCCGTTCCACTTTCCTCGTAGGCAAGGACGGAATAATTGAAGAGGCATGGAAGAACATCAAGGTCGCCGGTCATGTTGAGAAGGTTCACGGCGCCGTTAAGATGTTATTCGACCGTCCCTGACCGTTCTCACATCAATTCATTCGTTTTCGAAGGGGCACAATAATTTATTTAATCCCGAACGACCTTGCAGGGTCATGGCAGATTTGAGATACTGTCCCCAATGTCAACAGAACAGATATTGTGACATGAAGATCAATTGGATCATATTCATTATCCTCTTGATCCTCGGAATCGTCTTAGGCGTGATATACTTACTGTATTGCTACCTTAAGAAGCAGAAGTGTGCCGTCTGCGGTACTGATGCTAACCTTATGGAACCGCCTCACATGAACAATAATTGATCCTGTTACAAACTATTTCCAACATTTTTACTTTTCACGGCATTATGTTGAACACTGTTCCCTTCCGTCCTTTTTCGAATACCGCTTTGAACTCGCCCTTTCTGATAAGCATGATCTTAGGATANGATCCTCCATTTTGATCATGCCCGAACGGAACAACTGTCATTCCGTATCTCTTCGACAGCGTCTCCGATAGCAGCAGACCGTCATCNGTCATGGGAATGAACAGTACTGCGGGGAAAATGCTGTTCATTAATTTTTTTATTGAATTACCATATGCATCCGGATCGAAGGTATTGAGTTCCGGAGAACGTACGTGATATAACGAATCGATACCGTATTCAAACGCTTCGCTGTACACAGAACGTTTTCCGCCGTCACCGAAAACGATCCCGAACACCCTTCCGGTGTTCATTTCCCTTGCTTTGCTGACGGCTTCAAGCGATGTTGTTCCTATCCGATCCCCGGACAATTCCAGCCATACCGCGATACCGTCCGCCACGGGTGTGCTGAGATCATATTCCGACAATATACCCCCGTATCGCAGGAACCGTTCATACTGCATGTTGAGCATTTGTCACTCATTCTTTCCCTTCCTTATCATGCAGTCTGGGGATCATCGCGGCTGTAACGGACTGTTCCGTCAGTTCCTTTCTCTTCAGGATACCTTTACTTAAAATTCCGACGGCGCCGCCTTTCTTTCCGCTGTGCCCTTCATACAGGGTCTTCATAGCAGAACCGACGGTCATTCCGTTACGTACGAGTTCGGAAACATCGTCGGGATACCTGAAACCGGAGCTCATTCCGATGGTTATCTTTCCGTCGGAGTCCAAAATGGCGCAATGCTGTATGTCGTAAAGTCCGTCATACATTTCAAAGACACCTGCTTCGATGCCTACCGCAAGATCATTACCGTTCATTGCCGCCTTCGCTCTGTTGACCGCGCCTTTGCATGTATCATCACCGAACGGCTGTTCCGGAACTTTCGAGTCTGTTCTTGAGAACGATATACGAACGTCTCCGTAGATCCGTTCCATCACCGTCCGTACGGCCTCGACCTTCACGGGGTTGTCTGAACCTACCGAGATGTTCATCACATGCTTCTTCCCTGATCGTGAGTAATCGCCTGAAAGTATATTGCTGGCACATATCTTCTTTCCGTTATCGCAATTGACCATTGATACGACAGAAACAGACAACGGAGGAAGACCGTTCCTCATGCGTTCTTCGTTTATCTTCACTCCGTTCCCGTATGTTTCCTCTGATACTGTAATGACATCGATATCATTCCTTACCGCAGCGGGACCATATATATCATCGATCTCGATGATCTCAAAGGTCACGGAATATCTTGAAACGTATTCTTTCACTGCATCCGCTCTGATATCGTACGGAATGTAATTTCCTTTACAAGAGGCCATCCTGTCCGATGTTATTCCTATAAGNACGTGATCGGAATCTTTGAACGCACGGTCAAGAAGCCTCTTGTGTCCGGAATGGAGTACGTTGAAAGTGCCTCCGACCGCTGTTATCATGATGATCACATGAAACCATATACCACTGCTATGACCAAGACCGCCGCCGCTGCCAACCAGACAATGAACAACTGGCGTTTCTTCTTCGTTATCTCGGTCTTCTTCTTCTCTTTACAGGCATCGCTGCAATACCTTTCCGTTCTGGTGTGAGCGTTGCCGCATGAAGCACAATGCCTGTGCTGCGGTATTCGTTCGATTTCGTCTGCCATCTTCATGGGTATGCGTGACTGAAGTAATAATCCTATGTCCTGCGGTCCGTTTCGTTGTTGACCAAAATTATACAATGATCTGCGTGAAGGCTCTTCGGTCCGAGACACACTTTCTTCGGTGAATGTTCCATTACGATCTTCTCTTCGTCTTCGGTCAGGTCCTTATCGTCACCTAACACGAATGTGATATCTCCGTTAAGCTCCGTGTCCCTTATGTCCTGACCGTCTTCCTTCAGATACGCTATCTCAGAAACTTGAGACACTTTGTCGATCACGTCCTTGAAGGACATCCTTGAAACGTATATTCCGGGGGATGATCTTAATTCTGTGTCCTTGACCTTCTTCATCAGCGCATTGCGGATCAGTGATGACGTACTCCGTTCATCAGGATTCAGGTATCTCAGTTCTGCGCCGTAGAAACGTACCGTCTTCGGAGCGTCGTTACCTCCCATGAGCACGATATAGAGTTCAGCTTCCTGTCTGAGAGAATGACTCAAAAAGAATACAGAATTGACACATCTTACCAGAACGTCAAGTCTTCCCGCTCCTCCTGCGATATCGTCAAGCCTGAAATCACCTGATGTGACGGCCCGGTGTCCTGTTACTACATATCTGATCATTGTTCCAGGTCCATTCCGCCGCCCATCTGCTTCATCATCTGCTTNCGCATCTTACGGTTGCCCATGACCCCTTTGAGTGTCTTCTTGCTCTGATTGTACTGTTTCAGAAGTTCACGTACATCATGGGGATCGACACCGGCACCCTTTGCTATCCTTTGGACACGTGATGATTTGATCACTTTAGGATCTTCCATCTCCTCATCCGTCATCGAATCCATGATCGTTCTGTAGCGTTTCAGCCTTTTCTGCGACTCTTCGTAATCGATCTTGTCTTCCATCTTGCTGAATCCGGGGATCAGGCCCATGACCTTCTGGAGCGGTCCCATTTTGGTCACGGCTTCCATCTGAGTGTACATGTCCTTCATCGTAAAGCGTCCGGACATCATGTTCCTCGACGAGTCCTGAACTTCCTCGTCCTCGCCGAAGGATTCCTGCGCCATCTGCGCAAGCGATGAAAGATCACCCATTCCCAACAGCCTGGAAATGAACTTGTTGGCGTCGAANGGTTCAAAATCACGTATATGTTCGCCTGTTCCGATGTAAACGATACGTGCATTCGTCTTGGATACTGCGCTCAATGCGCCTCCTCCCTTTGCCGTACCGTCCATCTTGGTAAGTATGACACCGGTAACGCCGACAGCCTTGTGGAACGCTTCTGCCTGGGGTCCGGCCTGCTGACCGACCTGTGAATCCAGCACCAGCAGTCTTTCCTTTGGTTTCGCGACCTTAGCGACATCCTTCAGTTCTTGGATCAGGTCGGATTCCAGCGCGTGGCGTCCTGATGTATCTATGATGATGATCTTCTTGTCCTTGAAGTGCTCCAAACCTCTTTTCACAATGGCAGGAGCATCTTTCACGCCGGGTTCGCCGTAGACCTCTACGCCCACTTTCTCCCCCAGCTGTTTCAACTGATCGTAAGCAGCGGGTCTGTGGACGTCCCCTGCGATCAATCCTACTCTGAACCCTTTCTTTGAGAACAGCAGCGCCAGTTTACCTGTGCTTGTGGTCTTACCCTGACCGTACAGACCGACCATCATGATCGTCTGCGGTTCCATTGCGAGACCTTCGCCGTTGTCCAAGAGCGCAACCAGTTCTTCGTAAATGATGTTGACAACATGTTCCTTCGGACTCTTGCCTGCAGGCGGTTTTTCCGATAAGGCGCGAGATTCGATGTTCTTTGTCATTCCGAGAACGAGCTGAACATTGACGTCCGCCTGAAGCAAAGCCCTCTGAAGATCTTTGACAACGTCTTTGATGAGCTGTTCGTCCACACTCACAGCACCTGTGATCCTTCCGAGAGCATTTCTCAGAGACTTTCCCAATCCTTCGAGAACCATGATAAATCCATCCACTAGAACGCTGTTTCAATAATAAAGATTTGTAAAGGTACGGGAACGGCTAGCCAGTCAGAAGGGATGGGATGCACTCTACAGAACTAGCCGTTTTTCCCTAATTCTCTCTAACTATTAGAGGGTATATAAACTTTGTTTTCGCACATTGCTTTGTTTTAGGAGCAGTGATAAAAACATCCTTTTTGACCCCTTTATCCAACACATTTTGACCGGTTTTCCATGGCCAGCGGTTATTCGGCGTAATTTTTACTACTACAACAAAATTGGTAGATAAAGGGAAATAAGAAGGAAATTGGGGGTTTGGTAAAGGTTTTGGATCACAGGTAGCCGGACTTCTGAAGAGCCATAAGGTCCTCAGTGCTGAGCTTGTCGCCTGCTTTGAAGCGTTCGAAGATCTCTTTCGCCTCTTTCTTGGACTCTGTGTCGGCCTTCTTCTTGCGTGCTGCCTTGCCTTTGTTCTTGGCTTCGCTGAAGTCCTTGTCCATGTCGTGGAT
>JGI994J12354_10003115_pt1 | contig 15717 bp, 14 predicted proteins | sample IntmicLarv3ML3BL_FD_12354 | JGI IMG/M metagenome (IMG submission 12354)
TCTGTCGCTGCGAATGCGGGAGCGCAGAAGGAAAACAGGAGCACCAGAACAAGCGTAAGGGGTAAAACTCTGGCGTTTTTCATAGAAAGTCCTCCTAAAAAATAAGATAGTCCAAGTATACCTGCATTGCGGTTGGATTACAAGCAAAATCTCTTCCTATACGCAACACATTTTTGGCGCAATTATGAGCCGAAAATGTGTATTTTTACAAAATAAAACTACTTTTTTATCGAAAAAATCAAAATAATTGCAATTGAATACTAGACAAAACACGTCAATTTGTGCTATTTTTATACAGAGAAAGCCATTCGCTCTCGATGCGGGAGCAGTCACACAAGGCGGCGGGCTCGCCTCCCGCCACGTTATATAGGAAAGGGGAACCAGCATGGAGTTCAAAAGACTNTTCACGCCCGTCTCCGTCCGGGACATGGAGCTGAAAAACCGGGTGGTTATGCCTGCGCTTCACCATCTGTACACGCCGGAGGGCTACGCCACCGAGCGCTTCAACCGCTACTACTGGCGGCGGGCAGAGGGCGGCGCAGGGCTCATTTACGTCGGCGGCTGCCGCTTTGACGATTACGGCGCTGCGCCGAGCATGATGAGCTTGCAAACCGACGAATTCATCCCCGGCTACAAGGAATTCACCGACGGCATGCATGCCTGCGGTGCCAGGGTCGGCGTGCAGCTCTACCACGCCGGAGCTTACGCCCACAGCATCGCCATCCCCGGCGGCAAGCAGGCGCTTGCGCCCTCCGCCGTATTTAGTAAGTTCACCAGGGAGATGCCGAAGGAAATGACCCTCGACGAAATTCAAGAGGTCATTGCCAACTGGGCGGCAGGCGCTCTGCGGGCGAAGCAGGCGGGCTTCGACACGGTGGAAATCCTCGCCTCAGCGGGCTACCTCATCAGCCAGTTCCTCTCTCCGTTGAAAAACCTGCGTACCGACGAATACGGCGGCAACTGGGAAAACCGCAGCCGCTTCGCCCGTGAGGTGGTGGCCGCCGTGCGCAAGGCGGTGGGCGCAGACTACCCCCTCACCATGCGCGTCGCAGGCAACGACTTCGTTCAAAACTCTAACACCAACGAGCAGGCAGTGGAATTTTGCAAAATGATGGAGACCGCCGGCATCGACTTATTCAACGTCACCGGCGGCTGGCACGAATCCGTCGTGCCGCAAATCACCGGCGACCTCCCCCGGGGCGGCTTCGCCTATCTGGCCGAGGCCGTACACAAGGCCGTGCAGGTGCCCGTCATCGTGAGCAACCGCATCAACGACCCGGCGCTGGCGGAAAAGCTGCTGGCGCTGGACGTTGCGGATTTGGTCAGCGTGGGCAGACCGCAAATTGCCGACCCGGACTGGGTAAACAAGGCACAGGAAAACCGCACGTGCGAGATTCGCCGCTGCGTGGCCTGCAATCAAGGTTGCCTCGCCAAAACTTTCTTTATGAAGCCCATCGAGTGCCTCGTCAACGGCGAGGCCGGGCGGGAATACCTGCTGGCGGACGCTGCGCCGACAACGCAATCGAAGCGCATCCTCGTCGTGGGCGCAGGTCCTGCGGGCTGCGAATTTGCCTTGCGGGCTGCGCAGCGGGGTCACGCCGTCACGCTATGGGAGAGGGAACACCGCATCGGCGGCCAGCTCCACATGGTCAGCGTGCCGCCGGGCAAGGGCGAATTCGCCACACTCGTGCCTTACTTTGAAACCATGCTGAAAAAGCACAATGTGACCCTGCTGCTCGGCAAAGAGGCCACGGCGCAGGAGATTGCCGCCGCAGGCTTTGATGCCGTCGTGCTTGCAACGGGCATGATTCCCAACCAGCTCACCCTGCCGGGCAGGGGCGGCTTCGCCACGTATTCGGCCTACGAGCTCCTGCAAGGGGCGGCCGTTGCGGGCAAGGACGTGGTCATCATCGGCGGCGGCTCGGTGGGCTGTGAAACGGCGCAGCTCCTCGCCCGCGATGCGGGCGCATCGCCGGAGGAAATTTACTTCCTCATGGAGCATCAAGCCGAGTCGGTGGAAAAAATCATGGCTCTGCTCAACAGCACCCGCCGCAACATCGCCCTCGTAGACATGGCGAAAATCGGCGCAGGCTTCGACCCGGGCACGGGCTGGCCGGTGATGAAGGATTTGCGACGACTGAATGTGAAGCAGTATCCCTTTACAACGGTGCTTGACGTGAGCGAAAACACCGTGACACTCCGCATCAGCGACAAGGAGGGCAGGGAGAGCAGCGAGCTGTCCATCCCCTGCGACACCCTCGTGATTTCCGTGGGCGCAAAGCCGAATCAAATTCTCCTCAAAGAGCTGGAAGTCCTGGGCGTGCAAGCGCATGCGCTGGGCGATGCCCGTGCGGTGGGGAAGGTCATGGATGCCATCCGACAGGCGGCCGACTTGGCGCAGAGCATGTAAATGTGAATAGAAAAAGCCGCCCACCTCAAAAGAGGTGGGCGGCTTTTGTGTTCGCTGATTTAGACGAAACGAACGGTTTCCGCCGCATCCTTGCGGATTTTGGTGCGGATTTTGTCGTCCGCCGGATAGCCGACGGCAATGAGAATACCATACTGCTTTTCGGCGGGGATGTCCAGAATTTGACCGAGCTGCTCACGGTCGAACAGGCCGATGTGGCAGGTGCCGACGCCCAAATCTGCGGCGGCGTAGCAAACGCTCACTGCGGCAGCGCCCATGTCGCCCTTGGCGAAGTATTGGCTGTCGAGGAACTTGCGAATACCCGGCATGAGCACGGCGTGCTCCTCGAGCACGATTATAAAGGCCTGCGCCTTTTCAAGAAAAGCGTTTGCGCCCAGCTGCTGTCCGGCCTTCGCCACGGCGGCGACGGCCTCCGGGCTCTCCGCAACAACAAAGCTCCAGGGCTGGGCGTTGCAGCCGGAGGGAGCAAGACGGGCTGCCTCTACAATTTGCACGAGGGTCTCGTGGGAAATGGGTTTGTCGGAGAAGCTGCGGCAGCTCTGGCGGCGCAGAGCAAGTTCCATAAATTGACTCATAAAAAGCATCCTTCTTTCTTTTGCATGACCATAAAATGGAAATGTATTGATTATGCTTCTATTCTACCACGCAATGCTTGCCTTGTCCACCATAAGGTGCTTAGTAATACGACGCCATATCGGATAGTGCGGTCAAATCTAGCACCGTGATGGTGCCGTAAGAGCGCTTAATCGCACCCTTCTCCTCCAAATCGGACAGCACCCGCCGCAGATGGCGGGAGGTGATGCCGAGATACTGCGCCAGCTCGTCCATCTTCATGCGGATCTCCGCCGCCGACTGGGCAGTCATCTGGTCAACGAGGTAGCGGGCCACCCGGCTGCGAATGGAGTAGAGCATCGTGCTCGAATGTTCCTGCGAGGAGCGGTAGAGCTTGACGGCAAAGCTCTTGCAGAGCATCTGCAAAAAGGCGTTGTTCTCCATCATCACCGAAAAAAGCACGCTGCGGTGGATGGCAATAACGGCCACATGATTGCGCGCACAGACGCTGTGGATGGAGGGGGCGTTGTTATAGAGCTCAATGTCGCCGTTCAAATCCGTCGGCTCCAGATAGCTCAGCACCACGGTTTTGCCGTCCTCCGACAGAGGCACGACCTTGCAGCGGCCATCCACAATGATGTGCAGATGCTCCATCGGCGCACCGGCTCGACAGAGAAACTCGCCCGGCGCAAAGCGCAGCAGCTCCACCAGCGGGCGGGCCTGCGGCGGAATCGCCTGCTCCAGCTGGTAGCGGGCGATATATTCATCTAAGGCGGCGGAGGAATCCCGTACCATAATCAACCCTCATTTGTGGCATAAATGCAAAATATTTAGGGAAATGCAATATTTTTGAGCGTAGAAAATGCGGACATTTGTCCTTTCTTCGCGCCCGATGTAAATAGTATACTATGAAAAAAGTAGAAGCGCAATACCTGCCAACGGGCAGAAAGGGAGTAAGCGTATGCAGTCTATCATTGACGATATTTCTCTGGCGCAGCAGGGCGAGGAGAAGATGCCGTGGTTTCGCAAAAACATGCCCATCATCACCCGCCTCAACGCAGAATTTGCGGCAGAGCGGCCGTTTGAGGGGCTCGTGCTTGCCGCCTGCTTCCACATCGAGCCGAAAACCGCCTACTGGATTGAGGGCTTTCTCGGCGGCGGCGCAGCGCATGTCTACCTCGTGGGCAACCTCGGCACCACGAAGCCGGAGACGGCGGCATGGCTGGCCTCCCACGAAAAAATCACCGTGCTCGGCTGCGCAGACGACAGCTACGAGGCGCACAAGGCCTATCTCGCCGCCGTCATGGAGCATAAAATCGACCTATTTTTGGACAACGGTGCCAGCCTGATTCTGGCGCACGCCGAGCACAAACCGAGCTGGAATCCCCTGGGTGCCAACGAGGAAACCCGTTCGGGCAGACTGCTCATCGAAAAGGCGGGCATCGAGCCCGACTACCCCGTCATCGTCGTGGACGACTCGCCCGTGAAGTGGCTGATGGAAAACTCCATCGGCGTGGGGCAGAGCGTGGTAGACGGCTTCATGCGGTCAACGAGCCTGCTGCTGGGCGGCAAAAATGTGCTGGTCATCGGCTACGGTCACTGTGGCATCGGCGTGGCGGGCAAGTTCAAGGGCATGGGCGCAAACACGCTGGTGTACGACATTGACCCGGTACTCCTGCTCAAAGCGAAGCTCGACGGCAACTGCGTGGGCGAGCTCGCCGCTCTGCTGCCCGAGGCGGACGTGGTTGTCACCGTCACAGGCCGCTTCGACATCGTCACAACCGAGCACGTCCCCCTGCTGAAAACCGGCGTCATCCTCTGTAATGCAGGGCACTATGGCTTCGAGATTGACCGCAGGGGTCTCGCGGCGGCGGCGGATGCCGTGCGCCAAATCAAGCGCGGCATTGAGGAGTTCACCTTCGGCGAAAAATCGCTGTTCCTGCTCGAGCAGGCGAGCCCCCTCAACCTCTCCGCCGGAGACGGCAATCCCATCGAGATTATGGACTTGGGCTTAGGCCTGCAAGCCTGCTGCGCACGGCGCATCGTCGAGGGAACGAAGGGACTGGTCAAGGGACTGCAAACCGTGCCCCGTGACATTGACGAGCGCATCAGCCGCATGTCTCTCAAGGCGCAGAACTAGACGCAAGACGCAAAAAAACAGCGGAGGTGAGTTATGAAGATAACCATGCTTGGCGTGGGAAACGGCTTTTCTGCGGGCGTGTATGACAACAACGCTCTCTTGGAGGACGGCGGGCAATCCTGCCTCATCGACTGCGGCACAACGGCCTGGCTTAGTCTGGAGCAGCTCGGCCGCAGGCGGGAGGACATCGGCAGCATCTTCCTCACCCACCTCCATTTCGACCATTCCGGCGGTGTGGAGTCGGCGGCACTCTATGGTAAATACATGGCGGGACGCAAGTATCACTTGATTGTGCCCGGGCCCATTGCGCACCTCCTCTGGGACGGCGTACTGCGGGGCAGCATCGAGAACAAAGGCGAGGGCTTGACATCGCTTGCTGACTACTTCGAGCTGGAAACGCCGGAGGAAGGGGAGACCTTCACGCTCTGTGCAGACGTAAAGGCAAAATGGTTTACAACCAACCACGTGACAGGAAAATTCAGCTGCGGACTGCTCATCGACGAACGGATTGTCTACACCTCAGACATGCGCAACGACCTGCCCCTGCTGCAAAAGCTCGTGGCCGAGGGCGCACAGACCATCCTGCACGACTGCCAGCTGAGCAATGCGCAGGTACATGCGGATTTCGAGACGATGAAGGCCTATCCCGAGCAGATACGGGAAAAAATCCTGCTCATGCACCACGGCCTGCTTGACGAGCGCCAAGCGCCGCACAGCGGAAAAATGACATTTCTCTTCCAGCACCGTCCCGTGGAATTATAGGGAACGAACAGGAGGTTTTTGCCATGACAGAGATGGTGCAAAAAACGATAGACTACATGCGTCAAAAGCAGGCGGGCGAAAGCACGGGTCACGACTGGTGGCACACCAAGCGCGTGTACGACATGGCGCTGCGTCTGGGCAAGGCACAGAGCGAGACCGTGGACATGGAGATTGTGGCGCTGGGCGCGCTGCTCCACGACATTGAGGACTGGAAGTTCAACAACGGCGACGAGGACGCAGGTCCTGCGGCGGCGGCCAAGTGGCTCGAGAGCCTCGGCGCAGACGAGACCACCGTCACCCACGTAAAATTCATCATTCGCGACCTCTCCTTCAAGGGCAGTGACACCGGCAGCATGAAAAGCCGCGAGGGCATGATTGTGCAGGACGCAGACCGCCTCGACGCCGTGGGTGCCATCGGCATCGCCCGCACGTTCGCCTTCGGCGGAAAGCTCGGCAGCGAGGTATTCAATCCCGAAATGCCCGCCAGAGTGAACATCACGGGCGACGAGTATAAGGACAAAAACATCAAAATGACCACAGTGAACCACTTTTACGAAAAGCTCTTCAAGCTGAAAAATCTCTACAATCTCGAAGAGGCTCGCACCATCGGCCTTGTGCGTCACGCATACCTCAAGGACTTCATGCACACCCTGCTCGAGGAGTGCGGCGCAACCGACACGCAGCAATACCGCCTGCTGGATGATCTGTAATCCGGCTTGCGGCACATAATAAAAAAACGAATGAAAATATGGAGGTTATTATGAAAAAGACAATTTCCGCACTTCTCGTTCTCTTGCTCTGCGTCTCCCTGCTCGGTGCCTGCGGCGCACCGGCCGCTCCCACGCCCGCACCTGCTGCACCGCCTGCGGTGGAAGCCACCCCCACCCCTGCGCCCGCCAGGGAGTACAAAATCGCTATGGTGGCCGCCGGCGTATTCGGCGACCAGGGCATGAACGATGCGCTGCTTCAAGGCATGACCATGTTTACCGAAGCCACAGGCATTGAGGTCACCTCCGTGGAAATCAGCGAGTTTTCCGACCACGCCATCAACGCCCGCAACTTCGCCCAGCAGGGCTATGATGTCATCCTCATGGGCGGTCCCGTCTCCGAAATTATCCCCGAAATCGCCGCCGAGTATCCCGACACGCACTTCATTCTCAACAAGGGCACCGTGGGAGACATGGACAATGTGACGAGCGTGCAGTTTGACGAGGCAGGCGGCGGCTTCCTCTCCGGCGCCTTCGCCGTGCTGATAAGCAGGGAAATGGGCGTTGAGCCCAAGGTCGGCTGGGTCGGCGGCGAGCGCATCCCCGATCTTGAAAAAGCCCGCTACGCCTTCTCCTCCGCCGTGGAATACATGGGCGGCACCTGTGATGTCGTCTACGTCGGCAGCTTTGTTGACATCGCCAAGGGCAAGGAAATCGCCATGCAGATGTACAACGACGGCTCCTCCTTCGTGCAGGCCTATGCCGGCGGCGCCTCCAGCGGCGTGTATCAGGCGGCTGAGGCAATGGCGGACGGCAAGTACGCCCTCGGCTGCGCCACGGGTCAGTTCCACATGGCACCCAGCAGAATCCTCGCTTCCTCCGTCGTGCTCTATCATGAGTATTTCGCAGCCATGCTCACCGCATACGTGGAAACCGACGTGATTGAGCCCGGCGTGTTCGTGGCCAACGTCTCCACCGGCGGTACCGGCCTGCGCTTCTCCCCCGAAATCGGCGACACCATCCCTGCCTCCGTGCTGGCAGAAATCGCAGAGCTGGAAGCCAAAATCGTCTCCGGCGAGCTGCTCGTCCCCACCAACGAGGAGCAGTACAACGAGCTGCTGGCTTCCAAATAAAATCAGAAGCCTCATAATACAAGAGCGGCGGTAGGAATCAACCGGCTCAGCTGTGTCCACCGTAGCGCATCTCGCTGCGGTGGACACATTTGTAATAATTGACTAAAAGGCGGGTCTGTCATGGAATATGCGGTGAAGATGAGGGGCATCACCCAGCGCTTCCCCCTGGTATTAGCCAACGACAATGTGGATTTCGACGTGAAAAAGGCAGAAATTCACGCACTCGTGGGGGAAAACGGCGCAGGAAAATCCACCCTAATGAATATTTTATACGGCCTCTACGTACCAACGGCGGGCGACATCGAAATTTTCGGCAAGCCCGTGCGCATGTACAATGCGCTCGACGCCATCAAAAATGGAATCGGCATGGTGCACCAGCACTTCATGCTCATTCCCCGCTTGTGTGTGGCCGAAAATGTGGTGCTGGGCATGGAGCCGAAAAAGGGTCTCTTTTTCGACCGGGCCGAGGCCGTGCGGCGGGTAGAGGCGGTCTGCCGGGAGTTCTCCCTCACCGTTGATCCCTGCGCCAAGGTGGCGGACATCTCTCTGGGCATGCAGCAGCGGGTGGAAATCGTGAAAACCCTCTACCGCGGCGCAGACATCATCATCCTCGACGAGCCCACCGCCGTGCTCACCCCGCAGGAGATTGACGAGCTGGGCGAGATTTTGCAAAAGCTCAAGAGCATGGGTAAAACCGTCATCATCATCACCCACAAGCTAGAGGAAGTGAAAAACTTCAGCGATCGCATCACTGTGCTGCGGCAGGGTAAAAAGGTGGGCACCGTCCACACGGCAGATGTCTCCCCGGCGGAAATCACCCGCATGATGGTGGGCAAGGACGTGGCGCTCGGCGGCAACAAGGTGGAAAACGACTTCGACCAAACCGTGCTCGAGCTGAAAAGCATCAGCTGCAAAAAAGGCCGGCAGAATGTGCTGCAGGACATCTCCCTCTCGCTGAAAAGCGGCGAGATTTTAGGTATCTCCGGCATCGACGGCAGCGGCCAGACGGAGCTTGCCGAGGTCATCTGCGGCGTGCGTGAGCCCTCGAGCGGCAGCGTGCTCTACTGCGGCGAGGACATCACCTGCGCCACCGTCGCCCGCCGCAAGCAGCAGGGCATCGCCTTCATCCCGCAGGACCGCCACAAGGACGGCCTGATTCTCGGTCTCTCCGTCGAGGACAATTTGCTGCTGGGACAGCAGCGCAAGGGCGAATACAGAGCCTCGGGCAAGCGCCTCAACCGCACGGCGGTGCGAGCCAACGCCCTCACGCAAATCAGCGACTTTGACATTCGCACGCCCGCAGAGACGCAGGCGGCCTCCACCCTCTCCGGCGGCAACCAGCAGAAAATCGTGGTGGCGCGCGAAATCAGCGGCGAGCCGCAGCTTATCGTCGCCGACCAGCCCACCAGAGGCATCGACGTCGCCGCCATTGCGGCGATTCACAACGCCCTTACAGACAAGCGCAACAAGGGTTGCAGCGTGGTGCTCGTCTCGCTCGAGCTGGACGAAATCCTCCTGCTCAGCGACCGCATTGCGGTGATGAACGAGGGGCGCATCGTGGGCATTTTGAATCCGGCGGAGACCACCCGTGAGGAAATCGGCCTCATGATGCTGGGCGGGCAGAGGGGAGGGCAGACGTGATGCAGACGGAGCAAACGAAGCAGAAAAAAACCATTCCCTGGGGCGACATCGCCCTGCCTCTGGTGCTGCTCTTTGCGGCGCTGGCGATTGCGGCCATCATGATTGCCGCCACGGGCAAAGACCCGATCAAGGCCTATTCCGCTCTCTTTCAAGGCGCTTTCGGCAGCCTCTCGGCGTGGATTAACACGCTCAACAAGGCTGTGCCCATCTGTCTGAGTGCCTTCGCCGTCTCCATGTCGCAAAAGGGCGGCACGTTCAACATCGGCGTGGAGGGGCAGCTGCTCATGGGTGCCTCCGGCTGCGCCGTGGCGGGCATCTACATGCAGGGGCTCCCCCCGGGGCTACACATTCCCCTGTGTATTTTCGTGGGCATGTTCCTCGGCGCACTGTACAGTCTCATCCCCGCCATCCTCTACATCAAGCGGGGCGTGAGCCTGCTTGTCGTGTTCCTGCTGATGAACTCCATTGCAAATTTCCTCCTGCAATACTTCGTGCTCGACCTCTTCGCCTCGCAAAACTCCCTCGTCCCCTCCACGGACGGAATTATGGACAGCGCAAAGCTGCCCTATCTGGTGCGCAGCCCCAACAAGCTCTCCATCGCCATCCTCATCGTGCTGCTCTGCGCCGTGATTTTGCATTACTTTTACAGCAAGACCATCGCAGGCTACGAGATGAAGGCCGTGGGACTCAATGGGCGGGCGGCCTTTGTCAGCGGCATCAGTACGAAAAAATACCTCTTCCTCTCCCTCGTGATGGGCGGCGTGCTGGCGGGACTCGGCGGCAGCCTTGAGATTCTGGGCAACCACCACCGGCTCTACGTCGGCTTCTCGCCCGGGTACGGCTATGACGGCATCCCCATCGCCCTGCTCTCCGGCGGCAACCCCTTTGCGGCGATTGTCGGCAGCGTGCTCTTCGGCGCACTGCGTGCGGGCTCGGTGAACATGCGCGCCATGGCGGGCGTCTCCGACGAAATCGTGTCGGTGATACAGGGGCTGCTGATTATCTTCGTGGCGATTCAGTATATCGTGAAATTCCTCTTGAACCGCAAGAGAACGAAAGGGGCGGTGAGCAAATGAACGGCGTGATTTTGATGATGCTCCTCTCGGTGATTCGTCTGGCGACCCCCACCTTTGTGGCGGGTATCGGCAACATGTTCTGCGAGCGGGTGGGCATCTTGAACCTCGGCAGCGAGGGCATGATGGTCAGCGGCGCACTCTGCGCCGTGCTCGGCTCCTATTTCACGGGAAACCCGTGGTTGGGCGTGCTCTGCGGGATGCTGGGCGGCGCCGTCGTTGCGCTGATTCACGGCGTGGCCTGCATTGAGTTCGGTGCGATTCACGCCATCTCCGGCCTCGGCTTGAACATGTTCGCCCTGGGGCTGACAACGTTTCTCTGTGCGGCGATTTTCAAGTCGAACATTTCCCCCGGCGTGCCGGCGCTCAACAACATGACCTGGGCGCAAAACATCCCCGTCATCGGCCCGGTGCTCTACCAGCTCTCGCCGCTGGTGCTCGTGGCGGTGGCTGTAGCGATTGCCTCTTACGTCGTCATCTTCAAAACGCCCCTCGGCATGCGCATGATTGCCGTGGGCGACGACCCCAAGGCGGTGGAAACCGCCGGCATCGACGTGTGGAAAACCAAGTACCTCGGCGTGATTATCTGCGGCCTCATTTGCGGTCTGGCGGGCTCTTACATGGCGCTGGGGCAGCTGGACAGATTCGTCAAGGGCATGACCAGCGGCAAGGGTATGCTGGCGGTGATTGCCGTGAAAATGGGGCGCTGGAACCCGATTGGCATCATGGGCACCGCCCTTCTGCTGGGGCTCTTTGACGCCATCCAGTTGCAGGTGCAGTTCAACAGCGCCATTTCCATCCCGCCGGAGCTCATCCAGATTTTGCCCTTCGTGGCGGGCATCGTGGTGCTCTCCCTCCAGCAATCGGGCAACGACCGCCCGGCGGCGCTGGACGCAACCTACCTGCGCAATAAGTACAAGTTCTAAATCTGCAATAAAAAAGCGCAGTGGCCTGCCCCTCGGGCAACCCACTGCGCTTTTAGCATACAAAAAATCCTCAACCGTACCCATAATACCGCACGCCGCCGCCGCTGCTCTGCTGCGGCTCGGGCACCATAGCGCCGAAGCCGCCTGCGGCGTTCCTCGTCAGCCCGCACATAATGCGAAAGCGGTAGTAGGCGCTCTTGAAAAACGACGGCGTTGCAACGGTCACAGGCTCGGGCTGCGCCCCGTCCTTGGCGTGTAAAATCGCAATGCCTGCCTGCTGATAGCGGCAGAGCACATGGCTCAAGTCAGATTGGATGAACGCACTGCGCAGGATAATCCGGCTGATGCCCCGCTGCTTGAGAAACTCCGCCGAGGGCATGTCCTGCGCAAAGACGCACCAGCGGTTGTCGTACATGCCCGGCCGCTTGCCTGCGCCGCTCATGCGGCTGGAGTCCAGCAAAAAGGCGGGCGGCGCATCAAAGGGCAGCCGCAGCACCGACAGTGTGTCCGCCGCATGGAACACGGCCTGTGCCAGCTCCCGGGTTTTCACGATGGTTTTGGCCATGTTCGGGCCGTCCACGCCGTTGTAGAGCGCCACCGGGCGATAGCCCAGCTCCGCCAGCGCCAGCCCTTCCGCCACGCCCTCTGCGCCGGGCAAATCGGCGATAAGCGCAGTCCTCCTGTCGGGATAGCTCACCCAGTCAACCGCCGAGGTTCGCAGAGGGAAACTGCCCTTGTGCCGCAGGTTTGCAAACAGCACGGGCTTTGTCCACGGCGACCAGATAGCACCGTCCGGTGCCCAGGCTTTGTATGCGAAAATGCTGTCATTCATGCGTTTGCTCCTCCTTGGCTACCAACAGGGGAATGTCCTTTGCGTTGGCGTCGATTCTGGGGTAGGGGCTGATGCGGCCGTAAAATCCGGCGGCCTTTCCGTCCACGATAAACACACCGATGCACAGGTGATAGGCCGTGCCGTCCTCGGCGATGAGCGGTGCGCTCTCGAAGCGCCGCTGCGCCAGCCAGCCCAACGGATTGCGCTTGGCGGCCTTGTTGATGGCGGCAAACTCCTTGGGGGAGACGGCCTCCTTGATGGAGATACCCTCACCGATCCTGCCCAGCGCAGGCTTGAAGATAAAGTCAGGTGTGAGATTCCTGCTGCGGGGGTCACGGGTTTCGGGCAGCAGCGCCTTCCATGCGGGAATATCCACGCCCAGCTCGTCCCAAACCAGCGGCAGACGCTTGGACTGGGCGTAAATGGCGACGGGATGGTTGCAGGAAACGGTTTCCGTCTGGTAATAGCCCGCCCAGTCAAAATTGCGGGGCAAATTCGTCAGCCACTCCAGCGGGAAGAAGCGGACGATGCCGTCCAGCTCGCCCTCCTCGCCCTCGAGAATACTCACGGCCTTTTTGCCGCTCCAGAGTAGGTGGTCGGGCGCAGCAAGCTGCGTTTGAAAGCCCTCTGCGCTGAAATGATCGCTCAAAAAGCGCATGACCTGCTGGTCGTCCGAATAAGACGTGGCGTGAACAAAGGCGATGCGGCCACGCTCTCCCGCCTTTTCTTTGAAAGAGGAAAAGAGCGCATCAGCGATGCTTTTCCCCGGCTCGTAGCCCGAAAAGTAGGGCTGCGCAAACTGCGGCAGCACCGAGGCCTCGGCGAGACCGCCGGGCACGTCGCTGTTCACCTCCGAAATCGCCCAGCCTGTGGGCGTGGGGTGGAAGTCAAAGCGCATGAGCCGCACGTGCTTGTCCGGCTCATAACCCGCAAGCAGCGGGAGCTTGCGCTCGATTTTTTTCGGGAGACCAAGCCTTTTGGCGAGGTGCGGCTTGTGAACCAACGCCTGCTCCATGGAGCAGGTCTCCGCCGCCAGCGCCTCGGCGAGCGTCTCGAGCTCGGCGGCGGTGTCACGGCGTAGCAGCAGAGCATGGCGGGCAATCGTGTCCTGGTCGCCCACCTGCGGATCCCACTTATATGCGCCGAAAATCACCTCGTAGCGATAGTCGTTAAAGTGCTGCGCCGGAATAGAGCGCAGTTGCATGGTATCGGTCAAATCGTCCCCTCCTAATAGCGCCCGTACATCGGGTTTTCAACCATGGGCGGCAGCAGGTAAAGAATGAGCACAGCGGCGACGATGTAGACAGCTCCGATGAGCACAGAGCTGCCAATCCCCTGGGGCGCAGGCGTGCCGTCCGAACTCTCCGCAGGCGGACGGCGGAAGGCGCGCTCAATCAAAATCGCAACTGCGGTGAAGGGCAGCACCGGCCAGCCCACCATGAATTCCACGATGGTGTGCGCAAAGGATGTCCAGTCTCCCGCCGAGGCGCGGGCGATAATCAGTCCGATGGCCAGCAAAAACGAGCCCGTGCGGATACCGGCGGCCACATTGCGCTCCACGGTGATGCGCTCAAATGTGCCGGAGAGCAGGTTGAGGGCATAGCCGAGGGCAAGCCAGGTCACCAGCCCCAGCCCTCCGGCGAGCAGCACGCACCAGCAGCCCGGACCGTCGCCGATGTTGGCTCCGGCGTAAATGAGCGTAATAGCCAGAAAACCGCCGGAAAAGGCGATGGCAGCAGCGCTGTTGTGCATGCCGATGAGGTCGTCAACCCGTGACAGATCGAGCACGGCAAACATCAAAAACGAGCCGAAAAATGCCCACGCAAGACCCAGCAAAATGTACATCAGCAGGTAAAAGCCGTCCTCCACCACGTCGAAGGAGGCGAGATTGCGCAGTGTCCAGACGATGATGGCGAGCGCAGTCGGCGGCAGCAATGCCAGCGTGAGGCGAATCCTGCCGCTTGAGGCCGGCGAACGGGAGCTCAGAGCGGGATACCACTGCACAAGGCTGACAAATGCGTAGATTGCCGAGAGAAGAAACACAAGAATCTCAAAAAGGTACAGCATGTTTGATAGCTCCTTATTCGTTGTAGCGCAGCGGCTCAGCAGAGCGAGGGGACATCCTGCCGTGGCAGAGGGAAGAAAGCCGCTTAGGCGGCTTTCTTTTCATCCAAATACATCCAAACCAGTCCGCCCAGCAGGAACAGGGCACCAAACCAACTGGCTCTCACGCCAAAGATTTGACACAGCCATGCGCAGATAAAAGCGCCGAGGCAGAAAGAGGGAACTAAAAAGATGTAGGCGCGCATTTTTTTGCCTGCATCCGGCGTGGTGCGCCGCACAGCGTCGTGAATGTGCTGCGCCAGATTTCTCAGATTCCCGGTGCAAATCGTGGTGTTATGTGCGCCACCCCACCAGGTGCGAAAAATATCCAGCTGGAAGCCGGTGACGAAAGACATGAAGGCATTGACAATTGCATGCGGCACGGTCGAGGGGATAAAGCCCACAATGAACAGCGACAGCATCACCATGAGCACGGCTCTGTGGTGCCAGTCCCGCTCCAGCCAGTTGGTTTTCCCCGGCCGCTCTTCCCGCACAAATTCGCATAAGGTCGCCCCCGCAAGACAGCCCAAAACCGGCACGAGCGCATTGAACGCCGTCGCCCAGTCGAGGGTAGCCGCCGCAATGGCCATGCGGGTCATATTTGCCGTGTGGGCGTTGGCGAAAACACCGCCGCGGGTCATGCCGGTATAAGCGTTGCAAAAACCGCCCAAGGCGGTCATGCCCGCCATGAAGGGGGTGCTTTCAATCAGCTTTCCTGTGTATTTGCTCATTTCGTTTCTCTCCTCATGTGTTACGATGCGCGAGCCGGGGGTAATGCCGATTTTTCGTAAAAATAGTTTGCAATGGCTCCATATGAAAGAATACCACAAATAGAAGCAAATTTCTACTACAAAATGCGAAGAAATCCACTCTGTCGGAGGGGCTTCTTGTGCTATTTTGCCCTATTGGGTAGATTTTTGCAGTTTTGTGGGGGCGTTTTAGGGGCTCATGGTTGCGCTTTTTGGGCATATCGTTTATCGATAAATTTTTATTGTTTTTCGATAAATAATTATCGTTTATCGATAACGATTTTACGCCGTTTTCTTAAATTTTGGGTTTTTCACCTGCTCCTTGACCGTGGTTTTTCCATGCGTATATTCTTCCAAAATATTTTTTCGAGGCTTTTTAATCGGCGCTTCTTTTGTTGCAAGATTTTTATAAACATTTCTTTATTTTTGAAAAATTTCTTTAGATTTATGTTTTTCTATCCGCAGATATCCTAAAAGAATCCTTTCTTTTTACGAGAGATTTTGAATCGCTGCTTTCCTCTCATCTGTCATTCTGAGCGCAGCGAAGAATCTTGGCATAAGAAAAACAGATTCTTCACTGCACTCAGAATGACAATATAGAAGGAACAGAGATTGCGGGCAAAAGAAAAAGGGCGCACAGCGTGCGCCCTTGCAATGATACAGCTGAGAGT
>JGI994J12354_10003116_pt1 | contig 15716 bp, 19 predicted proteins | sample IntmicLarv3ML3BL_FD_12354 | JGI IMG/M metagenome (IMG submission 12354)
TATTTTTTTTGATATAATAAAAACATAATTTTTTACTCGTATTTTTCTTTGATATATTCGCCATTGATATTGCTTATCTCGGAGCATATCGCGGAGAGCCATTCAATCGCGAGCATAACGCTCACTGGTTTACCTCCGCTAATTTTAACAGTCGCGCCGTCGCCGAGTATTTCATCGATAAAAGCGACAGTTTCGTTTACGACAGCTTTAATTGATATAAAATCATCTTTTTTCAAATCCGAATATTTCAACTGTAAATCCGCAGTTTTGTTGAGTATATCAATATCGGATTTATGTATCTCAAATATATTGCCGTTTATCTCGATTTTCTCCGTTTCGGGAAGATTTAAAGTTAATTTTCTCATGTATATTCTCCTGTATAAATTTATATATCTGTGTAAAAAAACGCACACTGACGACTTGCCATTTTGCAAAGAGGGTACGGGTGTTTTTGTCTCCCCGTACCCTCTTTGCGTTTTATTTTGAAATTCTACGCCGTAAATACAGGCGTCCATGTTTTATTCCCCGACGCGTCCGTGGTTTCAGTAACCGTCGCGGTACCGATAACCGGAGTCCCTCGCTGACTTATAATAAAAGTTATAACCCCTGTCGCAAACACGAAATTCTCAATCGTTATAAGAACCTGCGTAAGCTGAGCTTTATTTACAGGGGGATTATCCGAGGTTTTATTTTGGTATACCCTCAAAGCCTGCGTTACAGACTGTGAGCCTGTCTCCTGTTTCTGATACAAATCAAAAATAAACTCATAAACAGGGTCGCCGATATAAGCCGTAAGCGGCATAGATGTTGTAGGTTTATACGCTTCAAGCTCATCTGTGGGAGAGCTGTCCTCAATATAATCGTAAGTCGCGCTTTTCGCGTTCATCGTATCCGTCCATTCTGTGGATTTCCCGATTCTCGACCATTTTTCAGAACCCGCTCCGGGTGTTGTGTTTAAAAACAAATAACTCAAATGTTTTTTTAATTTTTCATATTTTGCCATGGTTTTCTCTCCTGTTCTGTTTAAATAAATATATTTATTCTTCTATTCTTCTATTCTTCTGTGTATATCAAACGCGCGGGGAATTGATATTTCGCCGTGCCGTTGTCGTAAACCTGCGCAAGCTGAGGGGAATCCGAAAGGTTTTGCAATTCATAATTTCCGCATGTATTGCCGAAATCGGGATAATTCCCCTCTTTTTCCATATTGTCAATCCAGCTTTGCCATTGTCTCAGCGAAAACATATTTTCAACATTAACCCTGTCGGTCGTATCAGATAAAGACAGCATAACGCAAAACATAAAATCATAATATTTTATACATGTCCCGTCAAGATATTTTTCAATAAACCCGTCACCCGAAATTGTCACGACGGAACAACTCCCGCTGAGCGCGTCCAGCCAGTTTAATTTTAAAGCGTCGGTGAGATAGGGGTTTTGTTTCGCCCATTTAATAAGTTTTTCTTCTTTGTTTATATTTTTATCTGTATTTTTTATTTTGCCGTTTCCCATAATTTAAAATATCATCTCCCATTGTTCTTAATAAAATCGCTCACGCGCGCAGTTAAAAATCCCCTGCGTGACAAAATCATCGCTTTATCCCAATATGCCGACGCTTTCTCATGTTTATCGCGATTGAAACGCTTTTTTTCACCGTAATAACAAAACCTCGCGTAAGGCTGAACATATAATATAACACCCCTGCCGTTTTCCGCGAATATACGAGTGTTATAACACAGTGCGCCTGTATTCATCGGGATAAATTCACTCATCATGTCACGTGCCTCGCGCACGGCGAATACCGCCGTTTTATCGTTTATTCCCGTGTCTTTTATGATTTGACTTCTCGGTTTGTTTAATTTTATTCTGAGTGATACAGGCATAATTTAATTACCCGTAAGCCGTAAATGCTTGCCTTTCGTATCAAAATTATACGATACCGAATTTATCGTCGTTATATTCGGGAAAAGTAGCTGTTTTAAATTACTCGCCGTATAAGATGAAGAATCCGTAATATCCATGTCATAAACCCCAAGCGCGGCAATATCCCCCTCTTTTATGTTCAAGTCAGATATATGGTCAAAATACGGGATTATAATAACAACATTGTTGTAAATATTCACCGTTCCGCTGTTCGTATTACGCGCTGTGTTGCTTTTCCATTTGCATTTTACTGGTAATACAAGGCGTTGAAATATTTCTTTATTCGCAAAAGGGATTTTTTTTCTTATCCAAACGGTTATATCATGATTGCAGCCTAACATAAAATTATCATACTCCCCTGTAAATTTCTTCATGAACAAAATATAATCTGAGCGTTTCCCATATTCTTTCGTTTAAACTCAAACGGTTTCCCTCAAAATACTGTTCCCTGTAATTTTCATTGCTGAACCCCGCAACCGGACGTTTCAACTGATTATGCTCCGCGTATAATATATCCCCAATCTCGCAGATACATTTTTTAATGTCTTCCGATAAATCAGTCATACGCGTGAAATTTTTTATAAATCTGCGTATCGTTTTCCCCGACATATCCGAGTATCTGGGAAATTCTTCTTCCGGTATAAACGAATAGCCGAGATTTTTATAATCGCCGTATGTTATATACATTTTCACCGTCACCTCCTGTAAATAACACGCAAGGGACGGATATATCCGTCCCTTGCGTATGTTTGATTGATTTATATTTTATGTTTTAACATAGCGATACCGATGGATTTATCCGAAGCGACTTTAACCCAGTTGCTCCCGTTCGACAAATCGCTGTTTGCCGGCGTAGCGGAAGTTATAATAGGATTTGTCCACGAAATACCCAGAGGGTGCAGACACAAAGCGCGTCTCGATACGAGTATATCGTCGGAAGATAAAGCGTCCCTGCTCATTTCCACCGGTGTGAGAGAATCGGGAACGCCGTCGCCTCTGCCGAAAACTCCGTCTGCGAAAAGATATGTGCTGTAAACTCCCGCATTGGGCGTTATACCGTCGTCAACGATAACTTTATATCCCAGATAAGTCGGAAATTCGACAACACCGTCGGAATTGGGGATATACTCGACAAGATTTTGTTTTTGCAATGTCGTAAACACAGCGGAGTGCATGGCGATTGCTTTTAAATCGGAAGCGGCGTCGCCGAGAAGTTGTTTTGTATCGAGCAGAGCGTTCGCGCTTATGATATTTTTTGTCCCTGTTTCACCCGATATATCGTTGCAATGCGATGTTTTTAAAGCGTTCGCGAAGCCGCCGTTTAATATAGCTATCATGATTTTTTGTTCCTGAACGTTCCACCATTTCGCTATCTGCGCGCCGACCGCGCTCATCGGGTCACTCCCCGCGAGAGCACCCGCGAGTTCATTCGCGCTCCACGCTTTACCCCTTATCAAAACGGGCGCGACTTCTTTGTCCGCACTTATTTTTTCTGGAACAAGCGGAGAGGAATCACTCAAAACTTCGTCCGAGCCGGTGAGAGGTCTCATAAAAGGCATATTTATAGTTTTACCGCCTTTTTCAATAAGCGAATCCAATAACGGGTTACTCTGCGCTATACCGCTGTTAAGTATAGCGGATAATTCTTTTGTCTGACTTATAACATAAGGCGCGAAAAGCTCCGGTATGATTAAATCAGCGATTTTTGTTTTTGCCATAATTTTTTTCTCCTTTTTGATTATTATTGATTTTTTGTGTTAAATAATTTGTTTTTAAAACAATTTCTGTTTTGCAGCAGAGGCTAAATACTTCGCTATTTCGGGAGTTTCTTTGTATATTTTCGACTGCGCCGCCATATCCCAGTTGTCTTTGTCAAATGGATTTATACCTTCGTAAACATCACTGTTTCCGCAGGGCGGCAATATTTTAGCGTTGTCTGTATTTTCGCCGTAAACCGAAAGACGATGTTTTTTCCCGCTTTCGGGAGTGAATAAATCCCAGATAATATCACCGTTTTCATCGGTGATAAGAGAATTTAAAATCTCCTCAAATTTAAAATCTTTATTTTTGGGATTTAATATCATTCTATCAAAATCCCCCGCGACGCTTTCTCTTGTCCTTTCGTTTACAAATTCAAGTCCGCGTTCACGCAGATATGAATTAAAAACCCATTCTTTTTCAAGTTCCGCATATAAAAATAAAATTTGCTCAGAGGTCGTCTCAACTCCCGAAAGTTTCGCTTTTTCCTGTAAATTCCCGATTTTCTGCTCTTTGTTTTTTATTTCCGTATACATTCCGCTCATCTCCTTTTCTCAAACTTTTCAAACTTTTTATGTTTTCTTCATAAACTTCGCTGTTTTTCTGTCCTCGTTAAAAAGATACATTCGCAGTTCTTCGTCTTTAACCGCGCCCGCTTTATATCCTTCGAGCAGTTGTTTCCATGTTTCCGCTCCGTCCTCGATAAGCCGATAATTCCAGTCAAATTTAACTTCATATTCTTTTGAACTTCGGGGACATAAATCAAAAGCGTCCGCGATTACGTCAAACGCGTAAACAAGCCCTTTTACAGCTTCCTCTATATTTTTTCTCATAGCGTCAACAGTTGAGAATGTATCGAGTGTACTGCGTTTTATCGCCGTAGCCGTCGCGTTTGATATATTCAAATCAGTCAGCATACCCTTGTTTACCGAAACGGCTTTTTCAAGCAGTCCGAATAAATAATCCAATCCGTCAAAATAAGATGTATGCCGTATTTCCGGTGAGAATATTTCCCAAAAAGATTGTTTGTCAATTCCCCCGCCGGAGCGGAACAATTTGTATAATCCGCTTTCGGGAAGTTTATTGTCTTTATTAAAAAGTAAATCGTCCGCGCCGATAAACGCTTTTTTATTTTTGTATTCGTCGGGGATTTCGTTTAATAAATCAAGAATCATTTTTATCAGTCTATCCTGCCCGTATGTTATGGGAACCCCGTATATTGTGTTTACCAGACCCGAATCTTTTTTATTGTCGGACGGACATTTTACGAAAGAAAAAAGCATCTGTCCGACATTTGAAACAGATACTTTCACAGCTAAATCAGCCCATATTGTTTTTTCAAGGTCAATTTCTTCATAATCTTTATATTTACGTCTGACTTTATCATATTCGCTTACAATCGTTTTATTTTCAATCGTATAATTTTTATCCGAATCAAGTGAATGATATTCTATTCTTATATATCTGTTTTTGTTGTTTTTATTATCGTCATAAAAAATATCTGCGATAAATCCCGCTTTTGTTATAACTTCGCCGTGCTGCTCAACAACAAAAAAACGGTTTTGCGGAATAATATCGGTATAAATCTCACCGTTATATATATAAGGTTTTAAAACAACACCGCCGATTCCGAAAGCTCTCGCGGATATTACATGCAATTTTGAAAAACATCTTTTAAGCGCGCAGTCTAAAAAATCCCCGCGTTCATCTTTAAACGGGGGATTTTCGTTATTCACATTATTTGATATATCAGACGAATTTAAAACGGGGATAACTTCCGCGCTCGCTTCGGAGCATACAATATTTGAAAGTTTATTTGAGAGTAAAGCGCAAATATTAAACTCGGTTACATCCTCATATTTGATAACGTAACCGAGTTCTTCAACTTGTTCTGTATCTGTTTTGTTTATCGACTTAATCCCGAAAAGTTTTTTCAGTTTATGTATAATATCTTCAAACAATTTTAAATCACCTCCTTGTCAATTAAATTTTAATTATGCCGTATTTACGTGCAGTTTTGTGATATATGACTTCTTGATGATACTATTATAGCATAATCAAATGTTACATGCAAGTACATCATGGTACATCTTTTTGCATTTCGCAAAAAAATCGCAAAACAAAAAAGGGTCGCATATCCCGCGACCCTTTTCACTTAACTTCAATTAATTAAACGTTATCTTAAACTTTGTTTGTTTTCTTTTTTCCCATCGCGAAAAACATAACCGCGCCCGCTCCGATTGCGGAAATTGCAAACAATAATATCGGGGTAATCATATCACCCGTCTGCGGTGAATCTTTTATCGGTTCGTCGTCGTCAAAATCCACGACAACGAGAGGAACAGTATTATCTTCGATTTCTATTTCCTCCGAACCCAAAACGTCTCCGAAATCAGTTGTTGAATCCGTCGGAAGTTCGTCAACCGTCACAGGATTCTGCGTGGGCGTGTCCACCGAATAATCAAGCTCCGCCGCGACAGGTACAGACAGCAGTATTATCAACAATATCAATGATAATATAACGCCTGTTCTTTTGCTTTTGCTTTTCATTTTTTTGTCACCTCTCTGGTAAATAAATATTATTTAAATTTGTTTGATTCAATATTTGTTGTAGCCGTATTTATTATATTTTTTATAGGATTTATATTTGTTTTTTATCTTTATCTTGTTTAAAATCATTCCGACTACGTTTGCCCCTGCGAAATTTAATTTTTCGAGCGATTCTTTTATATGCGGGTGAAGGGTTTCCATATGGTTTACAATAAGTATCACGCCGTCGCACAATTTGGCAAGAGGCAGCGCGTCCGAAACAATACATATAGGAGGCGTATCTATCATAATATAATCTGTGATGTTTTCTATCTCTGAAAACAACTCCGCCATTTTCGGGGTCGCGAGAAGCTCCGCCGGATTCGGAGGAATAGCTCCCGCCGTAATCACTTTCAAATTCGGGATATTCGTGTCTTTTACTATTTCATCAAGTTTAATCGCACTTGAAAGATAGTTCGTTATCCCCGTATCGTTTTTTATATTTAGAAGTTTGTGAACCCTCGACCTCCTCAAATCGCAGTCAATCAACAAGACCGAAGCTCCCGTCTGAGCAATCGTCAACGCGAGATTAACGCACGTCGTGGTTTTACCCTCTCCGCTGTAAGATGAGCATATCATTATCTTTTTACACCCCGGAGACGGTACGGCGAAATTAATATTCGCACGTATAGCTTTATATGATTCTATGATATTAAAATTTGTCTCGTCGGTTATTATATGAAAATTATTGTCAATTGTATTTTTTTTCTTGAATTTTTTTAACATATTGGGAATACCTCATGATTATTATATCATCGATTGAATATTTTGTCAAGCACGCGCAAAAATAATTATTGCGTGTTATCAATTCAAAATGTTTTGCGGTTAGTATGATTGACCGCAAAACAAATATATTTTTTTCGGCGGCGAAAAAAACCTTTAATTCGTGGATTGTTCGCACGAAACGGCGTTATAAACACGCACCTGTTATATAGAACTCCGCAAATATTTATCTGTAAACCATTGACAAAATGGTAATAATATGTTACGCTTGTCTTAAAAGATTCAAGCGTTTAATATACGGTTTTTCAAACGTGGCAATTTTGCAACCTACGTGTTTTTTGATTGAAAATATGTTATAATATTTTCATACTTAATATAACTAATTTAGTTAAGGAATTATGCAATTGAAAAAAAGAAAATTGATAATTTATATATCACTCACGGTCATATGCAGTATCATGATTTTTTTACTTTCTGCGCAGAACAGAAAGGTGTCGGGCGATAACAGTCTGCAAATACTTACATATGTTTCACAAATCATTGAAAAAGTATTCGGTGTTTCGATTACCGACAGTTATCACATATCGAGAATACATGATTTTTTCAGGAAAACAGCCCATTTTACCGCGTATGCAGTATTATCCGTCTGTTCGTACAACGCTTTCCGCCTGCTGATAAATCAAAAGAAACGTGCTGTAACAGTAGCGTTTTCTTTCTGTATTTTGACGGCAATATCCGACGAAATACATCAGCTTTTTGTACCGGGACGCTCCGGTGAAATAAGAGACGTTCTTATTGATACCCTCGGAATATGTCTCGGACTTGGACTTGTGTGGGCGTTTAATGTGATTTTAAAAGCCGTTAAAAATTCGAATCAAATAAAAAAATAATATAACAAAAAGTTAAATAATAGAGTTTTTTAGGTTCTTTGGTCACAACTGACCTCGATATTTTGTGACTGAAAGATAAAAACGCCGGCTATTTTGTGATTGAGATGAGACTGAACAGTAATATATTGAATTTAGTATAACTCATTTAATTTCAGATAATGTCAAAGAAAGAAGTGGTATTATGTTTAAAGATAAAACGCTGCTGATAACCGGAGGGACAGGTTCTTTCGGAAACGCGGTATTAAAACGTTTCCTCAACACTGATATAGGTGAAATTCGCATTTTTTCCAGAGACGAGAAAAAACAGTATGATTTACGCCGATATTACCACGCTCGAAAGATAAAATGCTATATCGGGGATATACGCGATTTATCCGGAGTAAAAGACGCGATGCACGGCGTTGACTATGTTTTTCATGCCGCCGCTTTAAAACAACTTCCCAGCTGTGAGTTTTTCCCCATGGAAGCCGTAAGAACAAACATAATAGGCACGGAAAACGTACTGAACGCGGCGATAGAATGTAAAGTGAAAAAAATCATCTGCCTTTCAACAGACAAAGCCGCTTACCCGATAAGCGCGATGGGCTCCACAAAATTACTGATGGAAAAAATATTCACCGCCAAATCAAGGTTGGTTTCGCCCCATGAAACATCAATATGCGGCACACGCTTCGGCAACGTTATGGCGTCGAGAGGCTCCGTTATTCCCCTGTTCGTGAATCTGTTAAAAGAAAATAAACCGCTGACAATAACCCACCCGAATATGAAAAGATTTATAATGGACGTTGACGAAGCCGTCGATTTGGTTCTGTTCGCGTTCAAACACGGGGAAACAGGGGATATTATGGTACAAAAAGCCCCCGCATGTACAACGCAAACACTCGCGCAGGCGTTGTTTGAATTATTTGAGATTGACACTGGTATCGAAATAATAGGGATTCGACACGGTGAAGTTATGTACGAAACTCTGCTCACAAAAGAAGAAGCGACAATCGCAGTTGACATGGGCGATTTCTATAAAATCCCGCTCGACAAACGAAATCTGGATTACGAAAAATACAGTGAGATAATAGAGGACGAATCAATCATACATCATATCAGTGAATTTAATTCGGACAACACAGTGCAACTGGACGTTCAGGCGATGAAAGAGAAACTTCTCAATCTCGATTACATACAAAAAGAACTCGATTTGTGGAGTAAAACAAGAAAATAAATATAAACACGCGATATAATACAAGTATACAGGTATAAGAATATGAACGTTAAAAAAAGGATATTTCTCGCATCTCCGATGCTCTGTGGCAGAGAGATGGACTTTGTAAATAAAGCGGTCGAGGACAACTGGATTGCCCCGCTCGGACCGAGTGTTGACGGTTTCGAACGCGAGATGTGCGAATACGCAGGGGCAAAATACGCCGTCGCGATGAATTCCGGCACGGCGGCTATACATATGGCGTTGAGATACGCAGGGGTAAAAAAAGGCGATAAAGTATTTTGTTCGTCGCTCACTTTTTCGGCGTCGTGCAATCCTATAATATATGAGGGCGGAACTCCCGTTTTTATAGACAGTGAGCCGTCGTCGTGGAATATGTCGCCCGCCGCACTCGAAAAAGCGTTTGAAAAATATCCCTCGCCGAAAGCCGTAATCATCGTGAATTTATACGGACAGTCTGCGGATTTTGACGAGATAATGAAAATATGTGACAGATATAACGTTCCGATAATAGAGGACGCGGCGGAAAGCCTCGGAGCATCGTATAAAACAAAAATGACGGGGACAATAGGAAGATTCGGCGTGTATTCGTTTAACGGAAACAAGATTTTAACAACTTCGGGCGGCGGTATGTTACTCTGCCCCGACGAGGAATCAAAGAAAAAAGTGACAAAATGGATAACGCAGAGCAGAGACCCCGCACGGCATTATCAGCATACGGAGCTTGGTTTCAATTACAGAATGTCGAATATATGCGCGTGTTTCGGGCGAGGACAGCTCACCTCGATAAACGAGAGAATAAAAAAGAAAAAGAAAATTTACGATACATATAAAAACGCTTTCGCGGATATTCCCGAAATAGAAATGATGCCCGTGAAAGATTACGGAGAGCCGAATTACTGGCTCACCTGCGTAACTCTGAAAAAAACTTCGGAAATATCCCCCGTTGATATTATCGTTTCGCTTGAAAACGAAAATATAGAGAGCCGTCCCATATGGAAACCCATGCACATGCAGCCGTATTATGAAAAATACGATTATTTCACCCATGAAAAAGATATATCACGCGATATATTCGAAAGGGGATTATGCCTTCCCAGCGACGTAAACATGAATGAAAACGATTTGGAAAGAGTTATAAATATTGTAAGGGGGAATTTTTGTTGATATACAGAAAATATTTTAAACGGACGTTTGATATTGTCTTATCGGTTATCGCACTGACAGTATTATCGCCCGTTATTTTAATCACAGCTTTTATTGTGAGAATAAAACTCGGAAAACATGTTATATTCAAACAGGAAAGACCCGGAAAAGACGGAAAGATATTTACAATATATAAATTCAGAACAATGACGGACGCAAGAGACGAAAACGGGAATTTACTCTCCGATGAAATCAGGCTGACAAGGTTCGGGAGATTATTAAGAAGTACAAGTCTCGACGAATTGCCCGAGCTTATAAACATCATCAAAGGGGACATGAGTATAATCGGACCAAGACCTTTATCAACTTTATATCTGCCGTATTATAACGAAAACGAGAAACACAGGCATGATATAAGACCGGGTTTGAGCGGACTCGCACAGGTAAACGGACGAAACACCCTGACATGGGAAGAACGGTTTGATTTTGACCTTGAATATGTACATAATATTACTTTTGTTACAGATTGCAAAATAATTATAAAAACAATCGGGAAAGTGATAAAAAAGAGCGATATATTCCCAACCGACCGCGGTTTTGAGAGTTTTCACATTGTCAGGGAAAAACAAATGCACACACTCGCGGAATTTTCGGAACTCACAGAGATAGAAAATCATGATACATACGCGATAAGGCATTGAAAAACACAAAAAACAGGAGTATAATATATAATTATGAATATTGTTTTTGAAGATATAACTCTGAGAGCGATAGAATCAAGAGATTTGGAATTGCTTCTCGAAATAATAAATGACCCCGAAGTCGAAAATATGTTATTGGGTCATTCGTTCCCGATTCCCGAAAAACACCATGAGGAATGGTATAAAAATTTAAGTGTAAACTCCAAGGAGTTAAGAACGGTAATCGAGACAAAAGACCACGGGACAATAGGTGCGGTAATGCTTACGGATATTGACTGGAAAAACAGGACGGCGTTGTTTCATATAAAAATCAAATCCGATTCGGATATAAGGGGCAAAGGATACGGGACAAAAGCGGCGAAAGCGATAATCAACTACGCGTTTGAACAGTTGAATTTAAATCTTATATACAGTCATATTATCGAGTATAATATCGCGTCGCAGAGACTGCACGAAAAATGCGGCTTTATAAAAGAGGGGATTTTGAGGGAAAGAATATACAAAAACGGGGAGTATCATAATATTTTTTCTTTGTCAATAAAAAGAAACGAGTTGAAAATATAATTATGTTTAAAAATAAAATCTTACTTATAACAGGCGGCACAGGCTCTTTCGGCAACGCCGCGATAGACAAGTTTATACACACGCACAAAGATATAGGGGAAATACGCGTGTTTTCCCGCGATGAAAAAAAACAGGACGACATGCGCAGATTATACAACAACGACAAAATAAAATTTTATATAGGTGACGTGCGAAACCCGATGAGCGTGAAAAACGCGATGTGCGACGTGGATTATGTTTTTCACGCCGCCGCGTTAAAACAAGTGCCGAGCTGTGAATTTTTCCCTATGGAAGCAGTCAGGACAAATATAGAGGGTACGGATAATGTATTGAACGCCGCAATCGACGCAGGCGTGAAAAAAATAATATGCCTTTCAACAGACAAAGCGGCTTATCCGATAAACGCGATGGGAATATCAAAAGCGATGATGGAGAGAGTATTTGTCGCAAAGTCGAGAACATCGAAAACAACAATATGCGGTACGCGGTACGGAAACGTCATGTGTTCAAGAGGCAGCGTGATTCCGTTGTTTATCGAACAGATAAAAAGCGATAAAGATATAACAGTGACAAACCCCGGTATGACGCGGTTTTTGATGAGTTTGGACGACGCTATAAATCTTGTTTTGTTCGCGTTTGAAAACGGCGGAGCGGGTGATATATTCGTCCAGAAATCCCCCGCTTGCACGATAGAAAATCTGGTTCTGGCGATAAAAGAACTTTTCGACGCGGATAATAAAATAAAAAATATCGGTATAAGACACGGCGAAAAAATGTATGAAACCCTGCTGACCGAAGAAGAAGGCACGCACTCTGACGATATGGGGGATTTTTACCGTATATCCGCGGATATGAGGGATTTGAACTATAACAAATATTTTACCGTGGGGGCGAAAAAAGCGGAGTTAATCGGCGAATATAACTCAGACAACACTAAACAATTGAATATAAAAGAGATAAAAGAATTGCTTTTAACAACAGAATATGTAAAAAACGAATTAAAAAACCGGAGAAAAAAATAAAATGAATATTCTTGTAACGGGAGCAAAAGGCTTTCTGGGGAAAAATTTTGTCGCGTATTTGAAAACAATAAAATCTTCCATTGATTCTTCCGATTATAATATTTTTGAATATGACACGGACTGTGAGATAAGCGCGATTGACGAATTTACAAAAGAATGTGATTTCGTGTTTCATTTCGCAGGGGTAAACCGCGCGAAAAATGATGAAGATTATACCTGCGGTAATGCGGGATTCACGAAACTTCTCATAACCTGCTTAAAGAAAAACAACAACAAATCTCCGATAGTTATGTCATCGACGATTCAGGTGGTTATGGATAATCCTTACGGTAAAAGTAAAAAAGCGGGCGAGGATTTACTTCTTGAATTTTCACGCGAAAACTCCAATCCCGTTTGTATATATCGTCTCCCGAATATTTTCGGTAAATGGGGCAGACCTAATTATAACAGCGTCGTCGCGACATTCTGCCATAATATATCGAGGGGACTGGACATAAAAATAAACGACCCGAACGCGAAAGTTACTTTTGTGTATATCGACGATATAATAAAACAGTTTGTAAATATGCTCGAAAGCAGGGAATATCATGAGTTTTGCGAAATTTTGAATACATATAATACAACAGTCGGAGAGTTGGCGAAACTTATATATTCGTTTAAAGACAGCCGGGAAAACAAATTAATCCCAGATTTAAAAGACGAATTTATAAATAAACTTTATTCTGTTTATTTAAGTTATCTTTCGGAAGACGATTTTTCTTATCCCCTTAAAATGAATATTGACGACAGGGGTTCTTTTACAGAGTTTATAAAAACACCCGACAGAGGACAGGTTTCGGTAAATATCTCAAAGCCCGGTATAATAAAAGGCGAACACTGGCATATGACGAAAAACGAAAAATTTCTGGTAGTGAGCGGCAGCGGAGTTATAAGATTCAGAAAAATAGGGAACAAAGAAATAATCGAATATCATGTGAGCGGCGAAAAACTCGAAGCGGTGGATATACCCGCAGGATATACGCATAATATCGAAAACACGGGAAGCTGTGACATGGTGACTGTCATGTGGGCGAGTGAACAATTCGACCCCGAAAATCCCGATACCATATACGAGAAAGTTTGAGATTTGGAATGAATAAAACTGATAAAACAGATAAATTAAAAGTGATGACGATTTTGGGGACACGCCCCGAAATAATAAGATTATCCGCGTGTATTAAAGCGTGCGATAAATATTTTAACCATTTACTTGTACACACGGGACAAAATTGGGATTATACGTTAAACGAAATCTTTTTTAAAGATTTGGGACTGAAAAAACCCGATTATTATCTCGATTCCGCAGGAAATACACTCGGCGAGACCATGGGGAATATCATCGCAAAATCGTATGATATATTAAAAAAAGAAAATCCCGACGCACTTTTGATTCTGGGCGATACAAATTCAGCGTTGTCCGCGTTATCGGCAAAACGTTTAAAAATTCCCGTTTTTCATATGGAAGCCGGCAACCGTTGTTTTGACCAGAATGTCCCCGAAGAAATAAACAGAAAAATAGTCGACCATATATCCGATATAAATCTGCCGTATACAGAACACAGCAGGAGATATTTATTAAACGAAGGCATAAAAAGCGAGCATATATTTGTAACAGGTTCGCCGATGAGGGAAGTTTTAAACGAATATATAAATAAGACAGACGAATCAAACGTACTCGAAACATTAAATCTCGAAGCGGGAAAATATATACTCGTCTCCGCTCACCGCGAAGAAAACATAGACAACGAAAAAAACTTTTTTTCACTGATGCAGGCGATAAACAATATCGCGGAAAAATATCAGATACCCATAATATATTCAACTCACCCAAGGAGTATGAAATTTATAGAGCAGCGAAAATTCGAGTTTCACCGGTTGGTGAAAAATTTAAAACCGTTCGGTTTTATAGATTATATAAAACTCCAAAAAAACGCGTTCTGCGTATTATCCGACAGCGGAACGTTATCGGAAGAATCGTCAATATTGAATTTCCCCGCCGTGCTTATCAGAACATCAACCGAAAGACCCGAGGTTCTGGACAAAGGGAATATAATAATCGGAGGGATAACCGAAACCGATATAAAAAGGGCGATAGAGCTTACAAAAGCGATGTTTGAAAACAAAAATTCCGGCGGAGCTGTTACCGATTACACAGACGATAACGTGTCGATAAAAGTGGTGAAGATTATACAAAGTTATACCTCAATTGTCAATAACGTTGTTTGGAGGAAATAACGGTGAATAAAAAAATTTGTTTTATCGCGGCAAACAATTTATATCTTTATCCGTATTTACAAAAATATATATCCGTGATAGGCGATAAACGCGAATATGATATTATTTTCTGGAACCGCCGGCTTATAGATGAAACATGCGGAGAAAAAGAGCGTTTTTCATATGATTTTGATATGGATATGAGCGAAAACGTCCCGAAATTAAAAAAACTTCGTGGTTATTCGGGATTTTGCAGATTTACAAAAAAGATAATAAAACAAAAAAAATATTCACTCGTTATATTGTTAAATACAACCGTCGGGGTAATGCTGAAATCGACTTTACTTAAACATTATAAAAACAAATATATTTTTGACGTCAGGGATTATACATACGAAAACAACAAAATATTTTACAAAGCGGAAAAATCCCTGATTGAAAATTCCAAAATAAATATTATATCCTCCGACGGATACAAAAAATTTCTTCCGCAGGGTGAATATACAGTATCACACAACGAAACAGATATATCAGACGATATAATAAAAAAATTCAGAAGCAGGGGAAAAAACAATAAAAACAACAAAATCGTGCTGACATTTATAGGTTTTATCAGATTTTACGAACAGAATATAAAAATAATAAATACATTCGGAAACGATAATCGTTTCGAATTGCGTTTTATCGGTGCAGGAGCGTTATCCCTCTCTGAATACTGCGAAAATAATAATATAAACAATGTCGTTATACACGACAGATTTCCATTCGAAAAAACGCTTGATTTTTTATATGAAACCGATTGTATATTGAATTTATACGGAAATCATACGCCGCATCTTGATTACGCCCTGTCAAATAAATTATATTACGCCGCAAAATTGGGTATGCCTATATTGGTATGTCCCGATACTTATATGGAGGAAATATCAAC
>JGI994J12354_10003117_pt1 | contig 15710 bp, 18 predicted proteins | sample IntmicLarv3ML3BL_FD_12354 | JGI IMG/M metagenome (IMG submission 12354)
TATATTCTGTTTTCTGATATGTAAAGCAAAAGAAGTAGAGAAATAAATTTCACCTCTGTTTTCTTTTGCTGTATTTCTAGTAATTAGGCACACCATACCCATATATCAAACTACTACCAAGCACATAACTCCTTTGCCTACACATATCACTGGAATTGCCCTCAATCGTATAGACTGTGCCATTTTCCACTTTCTCAACAATACCTACGTGTTCTGTGTTTCCATCGCTATTCCAATCAAAGAAAATAATATCACCTGTGTTTGGAATATAGTTTCTATCCTGCCATCGTCCTTGTTCTTTGAACCAATTTGCTCCGCTTTGACAAAGTGCAAACTTTGGAATAATCCCTGCCTCTATATACCCTGCTTGATCGGCACACCATGATACAAAGGTTGCACACCACTCAACACGACCGCTAAAGCCATACCAACTCCAGTATGGTTGCCCTCCGACATTGCCTATCTGTGAGCGTGCTATTTCTACAATATTATTATTCCCTCCATTTGAAAGAGAACGCCCAAAAGGATAGTACCTTAATACATGAGGAACATATTGTTTATCTCCGTAACGATCCCACCCTGTTCGTTCTGCCATCATATCGGAAAATTCTATCGCATTTGTAATCGTATAGCCACCATAGTTTGTCCTCGCCCATGAGATATAATTATTCCCGTAATTGTACCCCTGTAAGGCTAGTTTAATATTATCCATATCTATCGGGGTTTTTGCCTCTGCCAATCTTAGACACTCGGCTAGATTTTGAATACCGACATCAATAGAATACTCTGGGTCGGTAATCGCATTGGGACTACGAGGATACCTTGTGTTAAAGCCACATTCGGACGCTTGCATAGGGTCATTGCCACGTCCTCCCGATTCTTGCATCATCACTGCTTTGATAAGTTCCACATATTCGGGTATTCCATGCTCTTTTGCATAATGTCTGATAAGTGGTTCATAGGCTTGTACTTCTGCACTAACTGGCGTGTATGAATTGCTGTTACTATTTCCACCACCTAATATCGCCAATGCTCCACCAAATAAAACAACAATAAGGATAATTAGGACTGCAATCCAACCACCAGCTATAATTGCAGCAATCAAGGCTTTTGCTGTCATAATAAGCGCCTTAATAGTCGCAATCGTAACTTTTGCTGCGCCCTTTAGTGTTGCAATAGTTGCTTTTGCTGTCACCTTTGCAGCTTGAACAGTTCGTTTGCCTACCTCTACTGATGTTTTCACTGCTACTTTCGTGGCTTTTACCGTCGTATCTGCTGTTTTAATCGTTGCCTTTGATGTCGCATGAGCCGTTTTAATCCCTTTTTCTGTCGCCTTGATAGTTCCTTTAGCAGTGGTCTTTACGGATTGTCCAGCACTTCTAGCAGATGTTTTGATTGTTTTGACTGACTGTCTTTTTGCCCGTATTGCTTGACTGGAAACATTAGAGGTTGCCTTGTTTTTAATCGCTCCCTTTTGTACTTTTGACCTTGTTTGCACTTTAGAATTTGCCTTGTTAGAAATTTCCCTAATGGTTTGTTTCTCGGCTGACTGGTTCGCCCTTTTTTGCTTAAAGTCTGCCACCTTATCCTTTGCCTTGACAAGATTATCCTTTGCTTTCCCGATATTCTCACCAGTCTTTTTTACACTTTTTCGTCCTTGCTTGTCAAATGTGCGAATACCTTTTCTTGTCATATTTTCTACGCTGTGAGTTACTTTGTCTGTGGCATATTCTGTAGCAGAGTTTTCATCTGCATAATAGCTTTGCTCGGCTTTTTCTTTTGTCTTTGCATAAGTCGATTTCATACGCTCACTAGCCGTAGCTGCTTTATCTATGGTTTTCACTGTACCTTTTATCACATCTCTAGTCTTTATTTTGGTCATGCAATCCCTCCTTTGTCGTGCATTGGAAAAATAGATTAAACGACCTTTTTTGCAACAACGACCAACCGACCATTATTTGAGGAATATTCACAAGTAGAAAGTGTTATCAGCTTGTCGCCATACGTAGCGCTTACTCCTGTATCATACAAAGAAAGCTCCTTACACTTATCTATATAGTCTGTAAAAGCACTTTCATCTTCAGCATTTACAAAATCATAATAACGGTATCCGTCCTTGCTATATGCTGTTTGTGTAAATACTGCTATGATTTCATATTCGCCACGCTCGGACAGCGTATCAAACCTAATAATCTTGTTTTTTTCATAAAAGGTCTTAGACTTGTAATCCTCTAATGCACCAAACATCTTTTTGCCTTTGATATGATGTCCATAAATGATAAGATTATCACTTTCTAAAATGTTGCAATTTTCTTGAATATAAGGAACACCTAAAGAACTGTATGCCTTGTGAAAGTTGCGATTCAAGTAGTAATTTGGACTTCTAGGTGTGTGCATAACTGGATAATTGATAGTCGTATTCGCAATGCGTATCCACCCAACCATATCGGCATTTTGTAAATACAACTCGCCATACTCTGCAAGTATATCTTGCACCGTGCTATAAGGTGGTGTTTCTTCTTGGTTGGTCTTTGTTTCTTCTACACTTTTAGCAATCTCGTCAAATACTTCCTCTTGTATCTGTGCCTGTGTGTAGTGATGATATATCTTAAAGCCACAAAATGCCGCTACTCCTATAAGAAAAGTAGCGACAAGAATTGTAATATAGTTCTTATGATTTTTCATGATATTGTCCTTTCGTATTGTATTTAGTTTCATTTTTATTGATATGGTTTACATTGTGCAATACTCTGGATACCGTAACTTAATGCCCTCCATAAAATAGATAGCAAATTCACAACAAAAGAGGTCGTATGGCGTGTATGATTCTTTGTATTCTTCCTCCATATAACCATTCCAGAGATTAAAAGCAAGGTGGCACACTCTAAGCGTTCCACTGGTTTGCCACCCACCATTCATGCCTTGTGGAATAATACTACTCGTTTTGAAGTTAAACATTTTCAAAATGTTTCTTCTCGTTTCGGCAGTAATCCCCATGATGTAGAAAAATGCTTGATTATAACAATCATTGCTCCTGCATTGGTTCATCATTTCCATGAAAAATATTTTGTGTTCTTTTGAACGAAACTTCATATCTAACATATCTATTTCCCCCTTTCCTATACCTCGCCAAATTTGGTTGTCATTAGTTTATAAAGCTGTGTATCTTTCGGGAATTGATTGACAAATGGTACAAGCGAACTCCCCACCTTTAATAACCCTTGTCCTGCTCCAACATTTGTGATATAACTCATTTGCAAATCAGAAATACTAAGCAATTTGGCAAGCTCAATTCTATCGGTAGAGGCTTGATTTAGCATAATGATAAACTCGGAGTTGGCAAGCATTGTCCTTGCTGTATGACTTTGTAATAGGTCATCTACATTTTGGGTGATACCACTACAGTATGCCCCGTACTTTCTAACTCGTTTCCAAAGTGTAAATAAGAAATTCGCTGAATATTCGTGTTGGAAAAGCAAGTAAATTTCATCTATGAAAATAAATGTGTTTCTTCCCTTTGCACGGTTGGCTGTAATTCGATTTAAGATACTATCAAGCACGACCAACATACCGATTGGCTGTAATTGCTTGCCTAAGTCCAAAATGTCATAGCAAATCAGCCTACTATCGGTATCAACGTTTGTATGCTGGGCAAAGGTATTGAGTGAACCGTCTGTAAATAATTCAATGGCAAGGGCAATCTCTTTTGCCTCTGGTTCTTTTTGACGTAATAATTCCTCCCGAAAGTCTTGCAAGGTTGGTGGCACACCTTGATAGTTGCCTTGTTGATAATGGCGATATACCTTTGCTGTGCAACGGTCAATAAGTGATTTTTGTTTTGCTCCTAGATTTGCACCACCGATAAGCTGTTCACAAAGCGATAGGATAAACTCTGATTTGAGAATGACAGGGTTTGCACCATCACCATAATCGGCGTTCATGTCCATTGCATTGATGTGACTATCACTTGTCGCCGAAATATGAACCACTTCCCCATTCATTGCCTTAATCAGTGGCGTATATTCTCGTTCGGGGTCAAGAACGATAATATCGGCATTGGGGTCTGTGAGAATAATATTTGTCATTTCAGTTTTTGCTGTAAATGATTTACCCGAACCAGACACCCCTAAAATAAAGGAGTTTCCATTTAATAGATTACGGCGATTGGCAATAATCATATTTTTGGAAATCACATTTTGCCCGTAATACACACCATTTTCGTGATAGACCTCCTGCACCCGAAAAGGAATGAATACAGCAAGACTTTCTGTTGTGAGTGTACGCAAGGCATTCATCTTCCTAACCCCAAAAGGCAAGGCNGTGTTTAGTCCGTCCATCTGCTGATATTTTAGTGTGGCAAACTGACACAAGTGCTTTCTAGCAGTGGTAAGCAGTGTTTCGGTATCATTATCTAATTCTTCCTTTGTATCTGCTGTATGCACCATTGTCAAAACCGAGAACATCATTCTTTGGTCTCGGGTAGTTAGGTCATCAAGAAATTCCTTACTCTCTTTTCTTTGTTGTTCTAAGTCATAGGGAATGACCGCTGAAAAGTTATTGTTTTGATTTTGCTTTCGTTGCCAGTTTGTGATATTGGTTTCTACACCTAGTAAGCGATTTTCCACTTCTCGCACTGCCTCGTCAGTCGGAGCAGGGATAATATCAATCGACATCATCATGTTGCGATTTAACTCACAAAGTTCGGCAATCATTGAGTCTTTAATATAGGCAGCATACTCCCTTAAAAAGACCACTCTCCCATAGCGATTGCCAATGCGAAAGTGGTCTTTTTCAAATTCAAAGGTATCTGGCGAAATAAGGTCTTTAAAATCATGCCCTTTTCGCATGGATTGCCTAATATCAAAGTGAAAATCTGTTTCTTCACCAGCTCGAAAGAAGTCATGAAAGATACGCAACTTTTCTTTTGTTTCAAGTTCCACACACTGCGAACCAAGTCTTGAGAAATGACCGATAAGGTCTGCTCCAATACGTGAAAAGTAACTCCTTGCCTCTTCAATATTTTTCTTACTAACTGACACCGTTACATACTTATCTTGTACAGTCGAATTTGCTCCCATTGCCTTATCAAGTAACATCTGGTTATACTCCTTACGGTATCTATCCAGTTCATCATCATTTTTTGCAATGAGAATGGTTTTCTCAAAATCTGCCTTATTCAACCTGCGATTATTAATTGTGATTTTAGTAGTCGCCCCACTATCAAGAGCATTTAAGAGTTCCGAGTATTCTAAGAACATCGCCTCTTTATCCTCACGACTTGCAACCGTGTAGTTTATATCTTCAAACTTAAATGTTTTCGCATATTTATTCTTACCCACTAAGAAAATACCGTCTTTCCAGATTGTCTTAATTGGTATAATGCTTTGCACACTCTTTGGTACAATAAATCGTTCCTTATCTTGCTTAAATAATATCTTTAATGTTTTAATCATGATTTTTTAATGCCTCCTTTTCTTTGCTCTCAAGCGTGGTTTTTAACGCCTCATAATAGAGATTGTCGGGTAAAAATAGTATCTTCTTTGGCATGAGAAATTCTGAGCGTATCCATGCTAGGACAAACTGTTCAGCCGTCATGCCGTTGTATTTAATAAACCCCATTGCTGCAAAGGGAAATGCTCCTAATATGCACATCCAGCTAAGCGTTTCTGTTCCAAAATGAGGACGGAGTAGGAAATACAAGCCTACTGCCACCCCACAAGCAAGGACAGAAAAAATGAACTGTCGAAGCGACAGTCCAAAAAACATTGATTCCGTATAGTTTCTGATTTCTTTATTGATTTTCACTTCCATAAATTCCCTCCTCTTATAGTCCCATCATTTCTCTAACGACACGATCTGCCATTTTTACTGCTCCGACTAAGATAAGCATGTTAAACACCAACTCACCGACATAGCTCCAAACTTGCGTAACTGCCGCCGCATCGGGATTGACGACTGGTGGTGATGATGCAAAAAGCGAAAAGATGATACATGCAAGTACCATAATTGCTCCCTCTAGGCACACGGCAGAATAGCTTTTAATGAAACTTATCCCTACGCTTTGGCTTGGCTCTCCTGCAAAACTTGATAATGGCACAGGAGCGATTGCCGTGTATAAATAGAGTTTGAAGAATCTCCCATATACCGACATGATAATAATAAATGACATGACGGTTATAAAAAGGCTACCAATGAGTGTCACTGCCCATAAGGGAATACTTTCAAAAAAACCACTATCTTCAATCGAGTCAATGATTTCTTGTGGTAAAGTTGTTTGCCCGGCACTACCAAAACCTGCCACATTCATAATCGTGGATATGATACCCTGCACAATCCGAAATAAAGCCAGCATTAATTCTAATCCATATGTGACGGCACCTTTCGCAATGGCAAAGCGAATAAATAATTTCAGTGCATGTTCTGGTTTTTTAACCTCTGCAAAATTTCCAGCAGTACGCATAACACCTACTACAAAAAATAAAACCAGTAATGCAAGTCCAATCGCTTGTAACGCACCATGAATATTTACAATGGCACTCCAAATGCTACCACCTTTAAACTCCTCTGGAGATTGTGTTAAAATCAGCCATATTTCGGCTAACTTAGCGTTCCATGTTTCTAGGGCATTTTGTAAATTCTGTACTACCCAGTTTTCAGACATTTAACCTCCTCCTTATAAATATTGGGGCAGACTCTTTGTAGAGCCTACCCCTTGTTTTTATCTAACGACCTTGTTCCTGCTTTTTGTCGTAATGACACCGTATTTTAGTTCCACCGTTTCTCTTATGCTCCTGCAATCAGTGTCAAAATCTCTCTTGCAAACGTAATAACGACACCACCGGCAAGAGTCAAAAAGCCATTTGCCCGTTGTGACGGGTCGTGTGACTTTAGAGATAGTCCGATTTGCACAATTCCAAACCCTAACATAATCATGCCGATTGCTCGAACCAAACCAAAAATAAAATTGGATAAATTGTTGACTACTGTTAGAGGGTCATTGGTCGCATAGGCATGAATGGTAAAGCAAGTCATGTACACAACGATTGCTACATACATAGCAAATGCTTTCTTTCCTCTTTCGCCCATAGCTAGTTTTTCATTCTTCCCTTTCTTCATTTCTACTCTTTGTGTTGCTAACTCGCTTACCTCTTTTAGTTCTTGTTTTTTAGTTCTGAAAAGTTTCATAAATGTATTCCTCCTATAGATTAAATTGATCTTCTAGTTCTTCATTTGATAAAAGCTCATAGGTTGTGGTAACTTCCGCTACACTAACAGCATTTTTAGGAATATCCGTTAAAACGCTAAATGTTGCTTTTGGTATGTGTGGTTCACCATGCGAAAAGGCTTTCCTGCCTCCGTCAACTGTTCTGGAAATATTCGGGTGTTTTAATAAGTCATACTTAAAGTCCATAATCGGACGTTCTCCTCTTATAAAAAGAAGTGCATAAGCATTGTCAAGCATACGCACCTCATCTGGGGTTAATAACTCACGCCCTGCGATTTGATAATTGGTGGAATAGTTCCCACTTCGTCCCGATGATTTTCCATAGGTGTTGGTATCAATCGTTTCCTTTCCAAGTAGTTCTGAAACATACTTATGCGTAGATTGCTCATTGCCACCTAAATATAGAAAACTATCGCAATTTCCCACAATACTTTCCCACTGCTTTTCAAACAATGCTTTTAGCTGTGCTAAATTTTGCAAGATAATGGATACTGATACACCACGAGAACGCATAACGCTTAAAATCTTATCAAAGTCATCAGGAAGTGAAACATTAGCGAACTCGTCCATGATGAAGTGACAGTGCATCGGCAGACTACCACCATACTTATGGTCTGCTAGAAAAAAGAGTTGTTGAAATAGTTGTGTGTATAAGATACTTACTAAAAAGTTAAAAGAAGTATCATTGTCTGGAATAAGAGCAAATAGTGCCACTTTTTTCTCGCCTAGACTGGTTAAGTCAAGTTCATCAGTAGCCGTCAATCCTGCTAGACTTTCTAAGTTGAATTTTTCTAAGCGTGCTGCCAGTGTAATCTGAATACTTTTTAAGGTTTTGGCTGAACCCGAATGATAGTCCTTGTAATATTTAAGAGCGATATGCTCTGGGTTATTTTGCTCCAAACGGTCAAAGAGTTCGTCAAGTGGACTTACATATTCGTCATCGTCCTCACGGACTTCGCCTGCTCGCAGTAATTCCATAACCATTGGGAAATTTTGCTCCTCTGTTGGTGCCTCATACTGTAGATAAAAGATAAGTGATAGTAATAACATCGAGGCGGCAGTATCCCAAAACGGGTCATTGCTTTGTGAACCTTTGGGCGTTGTTGCCTTAAATAGATTCGTTACCAGTCGTTGCACATCGTTATCACTTTGCAAGTAGACAAATGGATTGTAGCAATGGGAACAGTGCATATTTAATAGGTCAAGCACCCGTACCTCATACCCCTCATCTTCAAGAAGTCCGCCAACATCTCGAATGATTTCCCCCTTTGGATCAAGCACCACAAAAGAGGTGTTACACTGCATGGCATTGGGTTTGCAAAAGAATCTTGTCTTACCTGCTCCCGAACCACCACATACTAAAATGTTCAGATTGCGACGGTGTTTCTTGCCGTCCATACCAATGCGAACATTCTGGGTTAATAACTTATTGTCCAGTGACTTTGTATCTTTATATTTTTTATTAATGACACTGGTATTGCCCCACTTCGCCGAGCCATGTTCTTCTTGCTTTCGGTAGTTCTTGCGTGTAGAGAAATACACCCCCATGCCCACCACATAAATGCACATAAAAAAAAGGACAGTTTTTAGGCTGTCCTCACATATTGTTATTTGAAATGGGTTGTTTATGGCGATACTAAGGTTTGCGATTATATCCACAAGTCCACCTTGTATATAAGGTGCTACAAGTAATGCAAACCACACGACAGGAATGATACCAAAGGCTAAGAAGATAAGACTTGACGTTACGTTCTTATCGCTCCTCATCTCTGCAATCACAGTCGATAACTTTGACTTTTTTCCTTGTTGCCTCTGATACTCTGATAATCAAATCATCAACAGGGTCGGTGGGGCGATTCTCCTGTATCTGTTTTGTTCGTAAACCATTTAGTGCATTGATGATAATGCTTTGGTCATACTGATCCAATAATAGATTGACACGTTGTTGTTTCATTACTACTCCTTTCATAGAGGCTTTGCTTATGACTATTTTTTATGCTTATTTCTTGTATACTTGTTCTCTTTATGACTGCTCCTTTCATTTAGCGTTCTTGTTCTTTGGTTTTTTCTGGTTTATTCTTTTCCATGCTTTTATACATTTCTGATGTCACTTCCTTTAAGACATCTCGCATAGAACCCAATTCTTCTTTGAACGCTTGTGTTTCCATACCGTCAAATTCTTGTGTGAGATTTTCAAAATTGAAACCTTGATTATCTAAGCCATATTTGCTCCCCACCATATAGGCAACACAAAAGGACTTAAACTCGGACTCCTCTCGACTTTTCCCATGCTTAAAGTCATAAATAGCTGCTGCAACTTCCTTTGCCATACTGACAAATAGTTGTTCCTCTTGTAATCCTGTTTTGATAAAGATTGTTCCTTGTTCTTTATCATAAAAGGCTGGTGTTTCTAAATCACTTGTCGGCTCAAAAGACACTGGAGCTACATCAATTAATGCAGCCACCAATTCTCGCATTGATTTTGGCTCTACCTCATTTACCCTATCTTTGGCTGTTGTCTGGGAAATATCATAAACTGCCTTTGCGTTATAAGAAACTGCACTTGTCCCATCATCACGAACATACTCTTTTCCCGGCTCAAGAATCATAACCTTTTGGGCATTTTTATCTAAATACACACGGTTTTGTTTCCAGTTCTTGTAATCTTTAAGTTGTGTTGCCTCTGGCATTTGTGCTGTTACTAATACAGCATTGGTTACGGAATATAAATCAAAACGTCCTTGCACTTCAAGGTACTTTTGGAATAAATCACCACTTTTCATTATCTTATCACATGTAGTATCAGCAAGTTCATATGCACCTTTTCGCTCTGCTTGTTTTTCTGCTGCCCATTCTTCTTTGTTAAATGCTTTACTACCACCTTTGAATATATCATAAATACTCATCTTTTCTTCCTCCAATTATTCTAATTGTATTATTTGGTTGCATTACTTGGTTGTATTGGGAAGTTGTGTCCGTCCACATCTATCAAGCCTATTTTCATAATTATTACCTACCTCCTCTTTGTTTTTTCGCCCTTTTACGACGTGCTTGTGGCTGCTTGTGTCTTGTGCCTTTGGTATTAGGCTTTTTCTTATCCTTTGCAACTTTCTTTACTGGCTGATGATTCTCTTGTTTTCCTTTGCGTTCTTCTTTGATTTCCTCTAGGGTATTTTTAACCGATGGTTTTTCATTAATCATAATATCCCCCTTGCCTAGCTTGTTTGGCGTCTTTGATAAAGGCTCGGACAGAGGGGACTTGTCTGTCTTTGCCGCAAAAGGGTTTGATGAGCGTTCCTCCTTTTGTACTGGTTTTCCCATTAGTTCATCTAACAGTTGTTCTTTCTTTTCTTTCTTTGGTATATCAATCTGCAATTCTGCCATGTCGGTGTTCTTGGTCTTATCTGCGTTTTTGCTCTTATCTACATTTTTGGTTTTATCTTTGCTAACTTCTTCTACAATAGATGCCGTATCAACCGTTGCTAGGTGGAATCGCTCGGCAATACGACTAATTTTAGCTGCATCTTCGGCTCTGGCAATCACATCAACCACACCATTTGGGTCTTTGCTTTTGCGATCTGCTAGCGCACAGTATAAGACACCGTATTTCTTTGCCTCCATTGTAAATTTCTTTAAGTCTTTATTTTGAAACGTATAGACCTTTAATTCCTTACCCGAACGCAACATAGACGTAAGCCTTGCTTTTCCTTTCGTTTTCTTTTCTTCTTTGAGAATGGTATATAGCATTATGGCAATATTCTTTGCCCCTGCTCCTGTAATCTTTGCTGCAAATTCAAACCCGTTTAGACTCATTCTAACGATTTGTTCTGCTGCCTCTCCTCCTGTGTTCATTGCTCTTAACCTCCTTTCGCTTGATTTCGTCACTTCGTATCGTTTTTAATTTGTCGCTTAGGATACCACTTCTACTAGCAATCCCCTCGCACAGCCTCACCTCCTTTCGTATGACACCTAGCCTTTTTGAAATGACGGATAGTTCCTCTTTGATAAGTGCCTTATCTTTATCAACTGCCTTGCTGTCATTTTCATTACCTTTACCAAAACGTGATAAGGTTCGATTTTTAGAATAAAGTGCTTTTCTTCTTATCATTAATTTCGCCATTTCCTTTTCTAAAGTATCTTTATAAGAAAAAAGCTGCTCGTCCGTATCTATGTGATGACGGCAAAGCAGCCTTACTTCTTTTGTGATACTATCCATTTTTAATAAATCATCTTTTAGCAAATGATGAAGTCTTGCATAATTTACTTGTCGTTTCTTTGGCAAGATACCAAGCCGATAACAATAGTGAAAATATAACCCTCGCAATCCTCCAATCTTTCGCTTGGGTTTGAAAGTACCTTGTAACCTATATACTTTTGTTTCTTTTTTTGCTTTTGCAAATGGTTGTAGCTTAACTGCATAAGAATTTTCATTAATACGCTCGACAATTCTCTCATTTGTATAATCATCGCCTAGTAGATACATTCGTTTTGGTCGCTCCCAACCTGTTCCCATAACCGTCCAATATTTGCGTTTTGGATTAAACTGACACTTATACCCCATTTCACTTAATGCCTTATCAAAGTCTTTTAGGGTAAATGAAAGTTTAATTGCCTCATCAATCGCTTGTCTTGCTACGCTATCTCTTGTTGGCAAGCCTTTTTTTTCTGCTTGATAAATGGCATAGGCTTTCTTTTTCCCACGAGGGTTCTTGATAATAGATAGGTCGTATACCTTACATAACTTATCAGAACGACTACGGAGTAATTTAAGATTTGCTTTATTATCGTGATAATGCTTTCCATCTACAAAAGATACCGAGTTCACGACAAAGTGATTATGCAAGCACTTCGTATTTAGGTGGGTAGATACAACAACTTGAAATCGTTCCCCCCACATCTCTTGTGCTAATTTAACACCAACTTCATGGGCAATGCTTGGTGTCACTTCGCCCTCCTTGAAACTTTGGTAGCCGTGATAACAGACAATCTCACTTTGGTCATTATATTGCACTTTGGCAATCATCATTTCTTGCCTAGCTGTTGCAATGTCACAGTTCACACCACTGACAAAAAACTGTTTCTCTGTTTTACTGTCATTGGTGGAATATGCTATGACATCACTAAGTGCTTGCAGGTCTGCATCTGTATACTTTGGGTTTAGTGTTTTTTCTGGGTTCTTTGCATAATCAATCGGGTGGTCAAGTCGTCCTTTTACGTCCCAGATTTCACATACTGCCATTATGTGTATCCTTTTTAGGCAGTAAATATTTTTTACGAATGTCAATCTGAAACTCATGCCATTTTTTCGCCTCTTGCTTTAGCATTGGGGTATCTATAAAATCAAGGGCGTTGGCTTTTACTGCAAGTTGATTAATACGATTACCAATCGCTGATAGTTCACGCATGACTTTATAAAATGCTGGGTCTGGTTTTTCACACAAGCGATAACCTTTTATCATCTCTCTTAAAAACGATTCTCTGGAACGTCCAGAGCGTTTCACTTGGGTATCAAAATACGCTGCCTCATCTTCTGTTAGACGAAAGAGTATTTGCACATTTCTTTTTCTCATCGTTCATCTCTCCTGTGACGTTCTATTGACTCCATAACCTGCTGAACATTTTTCGTTTCTTTGTTATACTCATATACTCTATCTGAAAGCCTTTCTTTTGGTTCTACTTGGCTACGATTTATTTCTCTCACCATTTTCCCTAATTCCTTTGGCGAAAACTTTGCATCTTTGGAAACTATAATCAGTTCGTGTATGGACGATGGTAAGATATAATATTCTCCTTGCATTATTTCTGAAATTTCTGATAACACTTCCGGATAAAGCATCATCGTTGCACCAAAGCTCTTTCTTTCATTGGTTAATACAAACATTTCTTTCTTCATATCTTCTGGCGGCGTAAACTCGCTTTGCTCCTGTAATAAATTTACTGATTCCTTGTCCTCCATAAGTGTATCAATAATTGATTCCATAGAACTAAAAACTGGTTTCGATACTTCTTTTGTATTCTTCATTGCAACTTCATGAAGCTCTTGTTCATTTACTCCCCAGTTTCCCATAATAGTATTTGTAATAATAAAAGTCCCTAGTTCTTCTTTTCCTGTCTCTGGAGGTATAACTTGATACATAATGGCTAAATCTTCTATTTTCCGTTGGGGAACTTCTTTGAAGAACTCCCTACCAACTCTTTCATTTACTAATCTCATAGTAATCTGTTTCTTAACAGAGTCATAACTATCATTTTCAAATTTCGGCATTTTATTTTCCTCCTCTTTTTTTCCATTTGCCATAGTAGCTTTGTAATCTTTTCTTTCTTTTTACTGGGTTTGGTTTCTCAACTATTACTCGCATAATTTTCGTTCCTTTCTTCTAACATTTCATCTTCTTTTATATTATTAATTTGAACCAGGCATAAACAAAATATACCCATTACACCACCAACAATCATGCCAGCGATAAATAACAATACTCCGCCCATTTGAATCAACTCCTTTCTTGGTCGCTTTCTTATTTGGGGTATTAGGGGAACACCCCCTAACAAGCGAATTTGGTTAGCCAAATTCAGTGCTTGGTAAGACATAACTTATTCTTCGCTTTCGAACATACACATTTGGCATAGGGGACACATATATTCACATTCCGAACAAAGATTACATTCTTGTTCATCGTCATAAGACTCCTGTTCATATTCTTTTCGTCCATTTTCCTTTCGTTCACTCTCTCCAAGCTCACCCTTTTCCAATTCATCTTCTTCATGGATTAGCACATCGCCGTGCAAAAAATCATCTGCCATAAACTTCGCTATATCTGTTTCACTCACAAATGTTTGCAAGATTTCCCGTGCCTCATCTTGACTATTTGCATAAAGAATTGCTTTCTTTTCATAGGTTGCTGTAAACGTTACATCGTATTTTTTCATTGTAATTCCTCACTTTCAATCTGCATTTTCGTTGCTTTTCTTAGTTTCTTTTGCTCTTTTCTTTCATTCTTCTTTGATTTTCCCTTTCATCACTCTTTGACAATTCCTTATCTCACCCCCTTTTCATAAGTTGCTTTCTTTTGTTCTATCCCTAATTTAGACAATAAAAAATCGTTGAAGTCCTTACCCATAGGTGGTGGCTCATCAACGATTTCATAGTCATTTTTCAGTTTTATTTTGAGGACTTCGCTTATTAATCGCCCTGCCTTATCATTATCCAGATGAAGAATAATGCTTTTTATCTGTGGATTATCCTTTAGAAACCCGGCAAGTGCGATTGGAACTTTGCTCTCACTTAATTCTTTTTGTGGCTGATAGACCCCCGATAACGATAATAGATTTTCTTGCTTGTAGTCACTCCCTTGTATTTTTAGCAGTGTCGCATAGGATAATAAATCAATCGCTGATTCAAAGAGGTGAAGTTTCTGACAAGGTGTTTCGCTTACTAAGCGAAACGAATATTTCTTATCACTCCCTGTTACGTCTCGCTTAAAATCACTTCCAAAAATACTGCGACAAGCTGCATATTTCGCTTTTCCTTGTTCACTCTTGCCTATAAAAACCACGTTGTAATAGTTGGCACTTTCATAAATCAGTCCATTTACAATGCAATCAGAGATAATCTGCTTATCAATTCCTCTGTCTAAAAGATACTGTATCACTTTATCATTATCTTTATTCTTCGGTGGCAATAGTAATTGCTTTGGTGGTGGTTCTTTCACTGGATAGATTGGCAGTGGCACTTCTCTAATACTTCCTGTTAGTCGCTCTATCGCCTCTACAAAAGGAATATCTTTGACTTTCATAAGATAGTCAAGGGCAGATACCCCTCCAAACCCTTTTGACCACCAATACCACTTGCCATTGGAAATCTTTAAGCTATCATGCTCTTTCGTGCAATACACATTTCTTGTTGCTGGTACACGTACCAAATTCATCGGCTCAAAGCGTTGCAAATATGTTAGTAAGTCCATTCTTCTTGCCTCTTCGATAACAGACGGCTCAATAGGAATATATCGTTTACTTGTTCTCATAGCGATTGTTCCTTTTCTTTTTTGTTTAATATTTTTTCAGTTTTAACCATATAATTCTTAAAATCTGATACAGTCTGTTTCAGATCGTCCATGTGTGAATAGTCTGTCCCTAACCATTCCTCGTAGATTTCATTTGATAGATTCGGAGACTTTAAGAGTGCCTTTGTCACTTGTGGGGAATAATCTGTATCAGTAAAGCACTCTGCAATGTCATTTTTAAGTGCTATCTGATATGCCACATCTATTATTTCCTGTGGACTTTTTTGTAGCAGTTCCTCATGAAATGTCGCAAGTTCGTTTTGAACTTTTTTGTATAACTGATTATTAAGATGGCCTTTGTATTCTTGATAACTCATGCGTGTTTCCTCCTTAACGTGAAAAAGCCGATTGATTTTCTGTTTTGAAAACCAATCGGCTGTGTTTTTTTGCTAGTAAAACAAAAGACACTTCATTATAAAGTGCCT
>JGI994J12354_10003118_pt1 | contig 15704 bp, 14 predicted proteins | sample IntmicLarv3ML3BL_FD_12354 | JGI IMG/M metagenome (IMG submission 12354)
CGTAGCGGTTTCAGATTCGTTGCAAGCAAAAAGCCCACACTGTGGGCTTTTACGCTACAAACGGAATTGTATCAATTCCGTTCGATTTTAATGGCTAAAAGGACAAGTTTTGATATAATCAAACGCACTTAGTTTTTAAATCGAAAACGAACCCTCTTGCTGTTTTGCGCATTATCTGTCAAAAGTGTAAACTATCAGAACAACTCTTTTCGCATTACCACTCGTCCATCATCATCTTCCAACTTAACAAAACCAGCCTTTTCGTATAGCCGTATAGGGCCCTTAAAATCCCATTCATATCGTTCGTCACGTTTTTGAGGGAATCCTTCAACAGCAATATAACCCTGAGCTTTTGCATCGTCCGTAGCCCTTCGCAAAAGAGCAGTGGCAACACCTTTGCCACGATATTCTGGCGCAATCTCAAAACACGCTACTACTTTTTCCCGCTTTTCAGCCGGAGCATAAAAGCACGCACCATTACCCGATTTAACAGGAAAGTTAGCTTTATCATTGCAATTACACCAACCGATTGATATACCATTGACAAATGCTAAATATCCCTGTAGTGCGCCCGATTTTATTTGCTGTTCAGCCATTTTACGAAGCACGCACATAAAACCAACCGAACCGCCGCCATAGACGTCTATTTGGTCAAACTCAGCTTTTTCCTCTTCTTTTGTCATCTGAAAGCGTGTGCAATAGCACGGGCCTTCCGGAGAATTGTCGGAAAAAGCACGATTATCAAAAAAATCAAAAAAATCAGTAACGAGCTCAAATGCAAGTGGTTTGATTGTAATATTCATTTTACCTCTTACCTCCATCAACGTAAATAGTCGTATTGTTAAAGCGTTCTCGCTTTATACAATATAGATTATAGCTAATTTCGTTTATAAGCAATAGTAGATATAGAATTGTTCAAAAATAGAGGGGGTTCGTTTTTGTTAAGATTCTCATTTTAAATGGACGGACTTTCGCTTTTTTGTGGAGGGGGGTTCGGTGGCTTTTTGTGATTGAGGCGAGCACAGGGGAAAAGATGGGTTTTCGCGGATCTTATGCGTGTTACCGCCTTCAATGCTAAAATCGTCGAAACGTTGAAACCCGCTTGATACAAGGGCTTTGGGACGTTCGCAAATAATGAAAACCGCCCATAACGGACGGTTTTCATTATATCAAAGTTTGTCCTTTGATGTGGTGCAGATGACAGGACTTGAACCTGCATGAACTTGCATTCACATGGACCTGAACCATGCGCGTCTGCCAATTCCGCCACATCTGCATATTATTGTTTTCTTTTTATTTTTACACGGTTAGAAAACTTAAAACCGAGGCAGATAACATCTCTGCAATTTATAAAAACGAGCTTTCACTCGAATTTATTTCAATAAAACTGGCGTATCTGATAATCTCACATACGCCAGTAATTTATATAAATTTTAGTCGGTAACTTCTGGAACTACCTCTTCTTCAACAGTTTCAGCAACTTCTGCCGCTTCTTCAACTACAACCTCTTCGTAATACTCTTCAGTCTTAACTGGATCAATTGGTGCAACTTCTTTTATGCTCAAGTTGATTCTTTTGCTTTCAGGATTCAACTCAACAATCTTTGCTTCAACTTCCTGTCCAAGAGTTAATACATCCTGAGCTACATTCAATCTCACACTTGAAATCTGTGAGATATGAACCAAACCATCAAAACCAGGCTCAATTTCTACAAACACACCAAATGGAAGGAATTTAACCACCTTTGCAGTAACAACATCACCGACATTGTATTTTTCAACGCCCTTAAGCCAAGGATTGTCCTCGTCCTTTTTATATCCAAGAGATATTTTCTTTGCCTCTGAATCACACTTGATTACGAAAACTTCTATTACATCACCAACAGAAACTACTTCTGAAGGATGCTTGATTTTCTTCCATGAAAGCTCAGACATATGAACCAAGCCATCAATTCCGCCCAAATCCACAAAAGCACCAAAGCTTGTTAGGCTTCTTACCTTACCTTCGTAAACCTTACCAATTTCAACTGTTCCCCAGAACTCTTCATCAATCTTAGCTTTGTTTGCCTCTTCAATAACTTTATGAGAACCCACAACCTTAAGTCTGTTCTTCTCATTCTTTTCAAATGTAACAATCTTTACATCAAGATCTTTCTTTAAATATGAGGTCACATCAGAAACAAATCTGGACGCCAACTGTGAAGCAGGAACAAATACTCTTACTCCTGAATATATACCAACCAGTCCTCCATTAACTGCTTCTGTAATATGTACAGTTATAGGTGTTTTATTTTCGAAAGCATCTTCAATGAGCTTAATGCCTTTCTTGGAATCAATACGTCTCTTTGAGAGGGTAACTTCTCCGTCTTTGTCATTTACTCTGGCAACCACCGCTTCAACTTCATCGCCAACATTAGGTTTATCTTTGAATTCGTCTATTGCAACAAATCCCTCATACTTGAACCCCAGATCGATAAAAACTCCCTTTTCATCAACTCTGATAATGTTACCTTTAACAGTTTCTCCGGTTGTTAAAGTTGTCAGCGATTCCTCCAGCATTGCTTCAAAATTATCGTTTGTATTAGTGCCAAATTCACTCATCTTACCAATGACCTCCCTAATTACAGGTTCCGGCGTAGACGCCCCTGCAGTTATACCTACTTTATTTATATTTATAAAATCAATCCCGGATAAATCGCGGGAAGATTCAACCAAAAATGTACGGGGACATCTCGCCATACATATCTCAAACAGCTTCAGGGTGTTTGAGCTTGTCCTATCCCCTATTACGATCATCAAATCAACTGATTCGGCGACCACCGCCGCTTCCTCTTGTCTTGAAACCGTAGCAATACATATTGTATCAAAAAACAGGAATTTGTCAAACTGTTTTTTGAATTCATTTATTATAATTTTCCATTTTGAAATGCTGAATGTAGTTTGAGATAAAACACAATATTTTTCATTGTTATGGTCAAGATTTGAAATGTCCTCAGGCGCTGAAATGATTATAGCACTGTCATTACACCATCCATTTATCCCGATTACCTCAGGATGAGTTTTGTCACCTGTAATGACAATACTGTATCCTTCATTGTATTTTTCTCGTGCAAGTTTTTGAATTTTTGTAACAAAAGGACATGTTGCGTCGACAATGTTTACATTAAATTCATTTATTTCCCACAAAACTCTCTCGGATACTCCATGAGCTCTTATTAAAACACTTGGCTTATATTGAGAATCCCCATAAACGGAGTTTTTCAAAATCGACCTTAACTCATCAACATCATTTATAATAGAAACACCATTTTTACTTAGCTCGTCTGTCACAATTTTATTATGTATAATTGGTCCAAGTGTGTAAATCTCATGCAAACTTTCCTGTGATAAAGAGTATGCAAGATTTACTGCTTTTGACACCCCAAAGCAAAAGCCTGCGCTTTTAGCGAGAATAAATTCCATCAACTAACCTCTTTATCTCCGCCGTAACTTCATCAATTCCCATTTTTGTAGTATCAACCAGTATCGCATCTTCAGCCTGTCTCAGTGGTGCAAATTCACGTTCACTGTCATTTTTATCCCTTTTTATAATATCTTCCTTTATCTGTTCTTCTGTCAGTGAAAAATCCCCTTTTTCACTCAGTTCCAAATATCTGCGCCTTGCACGTTCCTCAGTCGATGCATTCAAAAATATTTTTAAATCTGCGTTTGGCAAAACATATGTACCGATATCTCTACCATCCATGACAACACTTTTTCCTTCTGCAATTGTCCTCTGCATATCAACCATTTTCAATCTGACTGCAGGTACAACAGCAACATCAGAGGCCGCTCTTGAAACCTCATTTGTTCTTATCAATCCCGAAACATCCTCATTTTCAAGAAAAACCTTTTGCTCACCATTTACATATTTTATGTCAACACAAAAATCATCAAGGAGTTTTTCAAGTATCTCCCAATTCTTTGTATCGGCATTTCTCCTTAGAGCATACAGTCCAAATGCCCTATACATAGCGCCTGTATCCAAATAAATTATATTTAAATCCTTTGAAATTATCTTTGCAACAGTACTCTTTCCTGAACCTGCCGGTCCGTCAATTGCGATAGCGATATTTTTCATAAATTATAAACCTCCTGAACAAACTGAAAATATTTTATAATTTTTCTACATATTTTTCAACACAAAACGACCTATTGTAACAAAACCGCCAAAAAAATCAAAATCCTTGACATAGTATTTTTCATCAAAAACACCATTTAAAAGGGAGAGTGTCACAATTGCGCCAATCTCCTCTTCTTCATCCGCTTTTAACTGAAGTAAATCGTTTTCCCTTACAGAAATGGTATATGCTTCGCCGAAATTTCTAGCAACCGCCTCACCATTTTTATACAGGACAGCATTTTTCAAATCACCTGCAACAGATATTGTCAGTTCATCATGCGCAAACAGATATGTCTCCTCTGTCATTACCTTCCCTCTGTCGGAATATTCTGTTTTTTCATATCCATCATAAAAAATATATCCCTGCACTGCTATTAAAATCACAGTGAGCACAATACCTGTCCTATATAAAAAACGCTCCAACGTTTTCCCTCGCTTTTATTCAATCATTTGGTTGAATTCGGCTTCATCAATTACCTTTACTCCCAAAGCATTTGCTTTATCAAGTTTTGAACCTGCCTCTTCACCTGCCAGTACATAAGAAGTCTTCTTTGATACTGAGGATGAAACATTTCCGCCAAAACGTTCAATTATTTCCGCCGCATCATTCCTCTTATATGTATGTAGTGTTCCCGTTAAGACAAAAGTCATTCCCTCAAACCGATTATCAGAACCTTCTCCCTCTTCTGATGACTGTTCCATACTTACCCCTGCAGTCCTCAATCTTTCTATTGTATGCTTGGACTGCTCCTGAGCAAAGAAATCACACACACTCTGGGCCATAATCCCGCCAAAATCCTGAATACTTCCTATTTCGGTTATGTCTGCCTCCATAACTGCTGTAATACTTTTAAATTTTGCGGAGAGCAGTTTTGCTCCCTTTGCACCTATATGCGGTATTCCAAGTCCAAAAATCAGTTTATCTATGGAATTGCTCTTTGACGCCTCAATGGATTCAAGTAATTTTTCAGCTGAACGCCTGCCCATTCTCTCAAGTTCAAGCAAATCCGATTCTCTCTCTTTCAAATAATACAAATCAGCAATATTTTTTATAAGTTCAGCATCTAACAGTAATTCTATTACTGCCGGACCAAGTCCGTCTATATTCATGGTCTCCCTTGATGCGAAGTGAACTATACTTCTAAATAACCGTGCAGGACACTCTATCCCTGTACACTTATACGCCGCTTCTCCGGCATCTCTTACCACCGCGGCGCCGCATACAGGACACTGCTCCGGCATTGTAAACTCTCTCTCTGTGCCATCGCGCTTTGTCTCATCCGCACTCAATATTTCCGGAATTATATCTCCTGCCTTTTGTACAAGAACAACATCTCCAATTTTAATACCCTTGGACACAATCATATCCATATTGTGAAGTGTAGCTTTACTTACAGTACTTCCCGCAAGCTTTACTGGTTCAAGAAGCGCCAATGGGGTAAGCACCCCTGTACGCCCTACATTTATCTGAATGTCTTTAAGTTTCGTATACTTCTTTTCAGCAGGATATTTATATGCCGCCGCCCATCTTGGTGCCTTGCTTGTACTTCCTAGAAGCCCTCTATGTTCAAGAGAATTCACCTTAATAACCGCACCATCAATATCGTACTTCAAATCCCCTCTTACATTTCCAATACTTTCAACTTCATCTATAACCTCATCAATATTTTTGCAAACCTTAAATTCAGGACTTACCTTAAAGCCCTGCTCTTTTAGAAATTCCAAGGTCTGAGAATGTGTTGAAAAATCCTTTCCTTCTATCATTTGTAAATTAAAAATAAATATATCAAGGTTTCTCTCTGCACAAATTTTAGGGTCAAGCTGTCTCAGGGATCCTGCCGCCGCGTTTCTCGGATTTGCAAACTCATCCTGTCCCAAAACCTTTGCAAGTTCGTTGAGTTTCTCAAAATCCTTTTTCTGCATTAAAATCTCGCCTCTTACAATTACTCGTCCCTCTGTATAAGGAATTTTCATTGGAAGAGATTTTATTGTTTTCACATTAAAAGTAACATCCTCGCCTATCAGCCCGTCTCCTCTTGTCGCTCCCATTTGAAAAACTCCGTTTTCATATGTTACAGCAACCGAAAGTCCGTCGATTTTTCTCTCCACAACATATTCATAGTCCTGTCCACCCGCTTCTTTAAGCGCGGTTGCGGTTTTATTATCAAATGAACGAAGTTCGTCAAAGTCAAAATAATCATTTAAGCTTTGCAGTGGTACCTCATGAGTAACCTTTACAAAGGAGGATGCAACAACATCACCCACTCTCTGTGTAGGTGAATCAGGTGTTATAAGTTCCGGATACTTTTCCTCAAGTACTTCTAAATCCCTGTATAGCTTGTCATACTCAAAATCTGAAATTTCAGGTTTATCCAAAACATAATACTTATAAGCCTGTTCATTCAGATAGTTCTTCAACTCATTTACTTGCCGAATTATTTTTTCATCCATTGATTTTACCGCCCATGATTATTATTTATTTTATTACGATTTTAAGTTGTAATCACCTATTATTATATCATGATATTATTAATTTCCTCAAGAGTCATTCCTCTATGCAGTGACAGATTTATTCCTGTTGCTATCACTCCCGAAAGCCTGTCCATAACATTGTCAATGTTTTTTGGAGTCACTACCAAATCATTAAAATCCTCATCAAAATACTCTCTTAATGTGCCATAATTGCCATCCCGCACCATATTGCTTAGCATATTTGCGCCCGTTTTTTCTGATAGTTTATCTATGGCATCTCCTGTAAAAGTTACGGCATCAACTACTGTAGGTACACCTACTGCAATCACTGGTACACCCAATGTTTCCTCAGAAAGTTTCATTCTGTTGTTTCCAAGTCCCGAACCAGGAGATATTCCTGTATTTGCTATTTGTATTGTTGAATTTACCCTTTGAACTTTTCCCGACGCCAAAGCATCAACTGCTATAATTAAATCTGGTTTCATTTTTTCCGCTATTCCGCATATTATTTCGCCTGTTTCTATTCCGGTTATACCTAAAACACCAGGCGAAATCGCCGAAACAGGATTTACCCTACTGTCCATTCCCTCTGGAAGATATTGCAGTAAATGTCTTGAAACAAACACTTTTGAAACCGTTTTTGGACCTAATGAATCGGCCGTGATATTCCAATTTCCAAGCCCTACCACCAATGTGCTCTGACCTTTCTTCAAATCACACACTTCTGAAAGCATATCTGAAATAGTTCTGCTTACCTGCTCATAGTCCTGAGATTCAAATGTTGCAATTTCAGGTATTTCCAGGGTAATATACGTTCCCTGAGGTTTTCCAATCCTTTTCGACCCATTCTCACTTTCAACTTTTATCTTTGTAAGCTTTACAACACCATTTTCCTCTGTTTCCAGATGTATACCCTCAGGCAGTCTGTTTTCCTCTGCCGCCTCTTCATAAAACTTACTTCTGAGAAAGTCCGCCGCATCAAGCGCAAGGTCAGTTCTCGGCATATTTTTGCCTGTATTTTTATATTCACACATAATATTCTTCCTCCATCTGAATTATTAAGAATATTATTTGCTTTTTTTATGAAAATAATGTACGTTTTTCCTCTTCTTCTCCTACTTGTCTGTATACCTCAAGTTCCAATGCCTCTTTAACTTTCAATTCACTGGTTCCCGCATCAATGAGCATTTCTAAATCCTCTTCATTATTCATTTGGCTTACACAGAGAGAAACCTGTTTATTATACAATATCCACCTTATTGCTTTTGCCGCTATATCAGAAATTTTCCGCCCTTTAAGAAGCTTTTCTGCTTCTTCTTCAGAAAGTTTATTTACATTATAAAAAGGTTCTTCATACCAAACAAACGGATTCATTGCCACAAAAGAAGTTTCTCCGCTGTAAGGATTAAGATTTGGTTCAAATGAGCGGTTCTTGAAATTGTACTCAGTCTTTACAATTTCAAATTGAGGAAACTTGTCTGCAAGCTCTCTTGCAAAGCCATGATTACACGAGGAAAAACCGAGTATTCCAATATCACCGTTTTTCTGTCTCTTGTCAATCCCTCTTATGATTTCTTCATACAGAGATTGATTGCAATCCTCTATTGTATCTATCATAAGCGAATCCAGTCTACCACCCGGCATTTTAGTAAGATTATCATTAAACCATCTATCAAGATATTTTTCAGTGGTCAGTCCCGATTCCTCATGCTGAACAAAGGATATCATTCCATTTATAAACACATTATCCCTGATATTTAAATCTTCTATAATCTGGGATAACCTGCCCTCTTCTGGCATAGTTATATCAAAATAGTTTATACCTTCATTAAATGCTCTTTCAATTAAAGAGGTATAGTCTTTAATGTCATCAGATTCTTTCTGAAAAACATCCGCTATACCCACTTTTGAAACCTTGTATCTATTTGCTATTACAGCATATCTCATATTTAACCTCTGATTTGCCCTGTTCCTGAAATAATATACTTAATGGTAGTCAACTCTTTAAGCCCCATAGGCCCTCTCGCATGAAGCTTCTGATTACTTATACCTATTTCCGCTCCATAGCCAAACTCAAAGCCATCTGTAAACCTTGTAGACGCATTTGCATATACACAGGCCGCATCCACTTTCTTTTGAAAAATATTTATTTTTTCTTTGTTTTCAGATACTATACATTCTGAATGTCTTGTTCCGTATTTATTTATATGTTCAATAGCTTCTTCAACGCCGCTTATCACTTTAACAGCCAAAATCAAATCGTTATATTCAGTTTCCCAGTCAGTTTCATCAGCATTTTTCAAAACAATACCTGAACTTCCTAAAATTTCAGATGTTCGATTGCATCCGCGAATTTCGACATTTTTCTCCATAAGCTTACCCGCAATAACAGGCAGATATTCCTCGGCTATTTCTGCATCTACAAGCAAGGTTTCCATTGCATTACATACAGATGGTCTCTGGGTCTTCGCATTTATAACAATATCATTGGCAATATTCAAATCTGCCTCATTGTCAACATAAACATGACAATTTCCTGTGCCTGTCTCTATAACCGGAATTGTCGCATTCTCCAAAATAGCCTTTATAAGCCCTGCTCCGCCTCTTGGAATGAGTACATCAACATATTTGTTAAGACGCATAAACTGTGTTGCAATTTCTCTGTCTGTCTGTTCAATCAATTGAACGGAATCCTTAGGCAGTCCGGATTTCTCCAATGCCTTTGCAATAACATTTACCAACACCTTATTTGAATTTATCGCTTCACTTCCACCCCTTAAAATCACAGCATTACCCGCTTTTAAGCAGAGCATTGCAGCATCCACTGTAACATTTGGACGGGATTCATATATTATTCCCACAACACCTAAAGGTACTCTTACCTTGGAAATCACAAGGCCATTAGGTCTTGTAAAACTTTCTACAACCTCTCCAACAGGGTCCTTAAGCTGAGTAACCTGTTTTGCTCCCTCCGCCATTTCCTCTATTCTCTTCTCATTAAGAGTGAGTCGATCAATCATATTCAAGCCTTTTCCGCCTGCAATCAAGTTGTCCACATCAAATTTATTTGAAGTTATAATTTCATTTGCAAAGATTTTCAGGTCCTCTGCAATTTGAAAAATAGCTTTATTCTTCTCTTCCTCCGATAATGTACCAAGAATTATTGATGCTTTCTTGGCTCTCTCTCCCAAAGCATTTAAATATTCGCTCATTATACACCTCTTCCCACAAATAGTGTTCCTACCTTCTTACCCTCTAATATATCATATATTAAATCTGGTTTTGAACCATTTGTTATAACTGTACTAATCCCATGCTTCATTGCCTTATCTGCGGCATGTATTTTGGTTTGCATTCCTCCTGTACCTCTGTTTGAGCCGGAGCCTCCTGATATCTGCTCAAGTTCTTCTGTAACCTCATACACCTTATCAATTAGAACTGCATCCGGATTTGTCTTTGGATTATCATTATATAGTCCATCAATATCGGACATGATTATAAGCAAATCCGCTTCAACAAGTGTTGCAACTATCGCGGACAATGAATCATTATCACCAAATTTTATCTCTGCTATTGAAACAGAATCATTTTCATTTACAACAGGAATTATACCCTTTCCCAGAAGTGAATTAAAAGTATTTATAACATTATTCTTTCCTGTATCATTATTTACTATGTTTGCCGAGAGAAGAATTTGACCTATTAGATGATTGTAGTTTGCAAAGGAATGTGCATAAACATTCATAAGTTCACATTGACCCACTGCCGCGGCAGCTTGTTTATCTTCAATGCTCTCTGGTCTTTTCGAAAGTTTCATTTTATCAACGCCTGTACTTACAGCTCCCGATGTAACCAATATTATCTCTTTGCCCTGATTCACCAAATCAGAAAGTACCCTTGAGATTTCTTCAAAACGTCTGTAGTTTAATTTATTTGTTTCATATGTTAGTGTTGAAGTACCAACTTTGACAACTATTCTCTTTGAATTTGCTAAATCTTTGCGTTCCATAAATCCCCAATTCCTCACTTTTTAATTGGAAACAGTATAGCACATAATACCTTTATTTACTATAACACTTTACTGGTTCCCTGCAATTTTATATATCTGGGAAGATTTCATAGACGTATTCAAGTCAAGACAATATGTAAACAATTTCACTGAGACAATAGCCGAAATCAATAAAATCAAAATGATGAGTATACGTTTAAATCTTACTCTGCTTTTGCTCTTTCCCTTTGATTTACTTTTGCTTGCCCGTCTTTTATTGCGGTTATTGCCCTTATAATTATTGTAACTGCTCTGAGTGCGTTTTCTCTTATAACTTTTATTTTCCATTATACCCTTCTACAATCTCATTTTAAAATCTTCATAACCAAATTCTCTTACAACTTCACAATCTCCGTTAATCTTTTTCAATATAATAGACGGAAGCTGCATACCATTAAAGGTATTATTTTTCACCATAGAATAGATTGCCATATCCTCAAACACAAGCCTATCCCCCTCTTTCAAGGGCTCGTCAAAGGAATATTCTCCTATTATATCACCTGCAAGGCAAGTCATCCCTCCCAAACGATAGGTGTATTTCTTCTCGTTTGGCTCTCCTGCTCCCTTAAGAGGCGGTCTATAAGGCATTTCTAGCACATCTGGCATATGACATGCCGCCGAGCAATCAAGAATAGCTATATCAATGCCATTTTTCAAGGTTTCCAAAACTGTTGTAATGAAGAACCCCGCATTTAGTGCTATTGCCTCTCCTGGTTCAAGATAGACTGTTACATCATATTTTTTCTTAATATCTGTTATACATTTTTCAAGACGCTCAATATCATACCCTGGCTTTGTAATGTGATGTCCTCCGCCAAAATTAATCCACTTCATATCGGGAAGCCATTTTCCAAACTTTTCTTCAAGTGCCTCAACAGTCTTTACAAGGTCATCTGAATCCTGTTCACAGAGAGTGTGAAAGTGTATTCCATCAAGCATCTTGATTAATTCTTTATTCTCCGGATTTGAAAAATTCTCTTTAGTAGTTCCCAGTCTTGAGCCTAGAGCACATGGATCATATATTGCATGTCCTTCCTGTGTTGAACATTCAGGATTAATTCTTATGCCTATACTCTTGCCTGCCGCCTTAGCTCTGTCGGCATATTTCCTAAGTTGAGAAAAGGAATTAAATACTATATGGTCACAAATCTTCACGATTTCGTCAAATTCCGACTCTTTATATGCTGGTGAAAAAACATGTGTCTCTCTTCCCAGCTTTTCTCCCATTTCTTCATATCCAAGCTTTGCCTCATAAAGTCCGCTTGCTGTTGTACCACATAGATACTCTCCTATAAGAGGATAGATTGAATACATTGAAAAAGCCTTTTGTGCCAGAAGAATACGGCATCCTGTGTTTGACATCACATTTTTCAAAATTTCAAGATTGCGTATTATCAAGCTCTCATCAACCACATAACATGGTGTCGGAAGGCTTGCTGTCATCTCCCTAAAATCCATTATTCCACCATCTCCGGATTGAAACATTCTTTCCAAGGGAGACCCCACTTATTTAATGCCTCCATAAACGGGTCGGGATCAAATTCCTCAATGTTATAAACACCTGATTTATTCCACTCACCTGTCAAAACCATCATAGCACCAATCATAGCCGGAACCCCTGTTGTATATGCAATTGCCTGTGAACCAACCTCAGCATAACATTCTTCATGGACACAGACATTATAAACATAATATTTAACATCTTTTCCATCCTTTTTACCCTGAAAAATGCATCCTATATTTGTCTTTCCTTTTGTCCTCGGTCCCAATGATGAAGGGTCAGGAAGTACTGCTTTCAGGAACTGCAACGGTATTATCTCTTTTCCCTCAAACATTATCGGCTCTATTGATGTCATACCAACATTTTCAAGACATTTCAAATGGGTAAGGTAACTCTGTCCAAACGTCATAAAGAAACGTATTCTCTTTATTCCTGGCATATTAAGCGCCAGCGATTCAAGCTCCTCATGATGAAGAAGATACATATCCTTTTCACCCACCTCTGGAAAATTATACACTCGCTTTATCTCCATGGGCTCAGTCTCAACCCAATTTCCGTTCTCCCAATAGCTTCCTTTTGCTGTGACCTCTCTTATGTTTATTTCCGGATTGAAGTTTGTTGCAAACGGATATCCATGGTCACCTGCATTACAGTCAAGTATATCAATATAATTAATTTCATCAAAATAATGTTTTAGCGCATATGCTGAAAAAACTCCTGTTACACCTGGGTCAAATCCACTGCCAAGAAGTGCTGTTATTCCTGCTTCCTTGAATTTCTCACGATATGCCCACTGCCATTTGTATTCAAATTTTGCGGTATCCTCAGGTTCATAGTTTGCAGTATCCACATAATGTGTTTTTGTAGCAAGGCATGCCTCCATTATGGTTAAATCCTGATAAGGAAGTGCCAAATTTAAAACAACATTAGGTTTAAAATCATTTATGAGAGCAACCAGCTCCTCCACATTGTTTGCATCCACCTGTGCAGTGGAAATCTTAGTTTTTGTAGTGGATTCAAGCTTTTTCTTTATATCATCACATTTTGATTTTGTTCTGCTTGCAATACAGATTTCCTCAAAAACTTCACTGTTTTGACAGCATTTATGAATTGCAACACTTGCAACTCCTCCGCATCCTATAATTAATGTTTTTCTCATAATATCCTCCTAAAGTTAAAAGTCTGTGTTTATTGCAAGGAGCAATTCTCTTACCACCTTGCATGCAACCGCTGTTGACACTCCGCTCTGGTCATACACTGGACAGAGCTCATTTACATCACATCCTACTATATTTGAATGTCTGCACACCGTCTGTATAGCCTTATACAATTGCATAAAGGTTACTCCTCCTGCCTCAGGTGTTCCTGTCCCCGGAAAAACAGATGGGTCAAGCACATCTAAATCTATTGTAAAATATACTGGCTTTCCTTTCAAGCTTTGTACTGCTTCTTCAAGACCGTCAAAGTCAAACTTTCTCAATTGAGTATGTCCATCCTCCGACCACTTGAATTCCTCTCTCTCCCCAGAACGTATTCCAAATTGAAAAATTCTGTTGTCTCCCAAAAGTTCCCAGCATCTTTTTATAACTGATGCATGAGACAGCTTAACTCCCAAATAATCCTCTCTTAAATCGGTATGTGCATCAAAGTGAACGATATGCAAATCAGGATATTTCTGAGCCGCCGCTCTTACTGCACCCAATGTAACAAGATGTTCTCCACCAATCATAAACGGAATTTTCCCATCTTCAATTATAGTATATGCCCTTTCATCAATAGCATCCAATGCACTGTTTGTATTTCCAAAGCACAACTCCAAATCCCCGCTGTCAAATACATTTTTATCAAGCAAATCCTTATCCTGATATGGACTATATGTTTCAAGTCCAAAGGATTCTCCTCTTATTGCCTTTGAAGCAAATCTTGTACCTGGACGAAATGATGTAGTCGAATCAAACGGAGCTCCGAACAAAACTATATCAGCATCCTTATATTCACAATCACAGCCTATAAATGTTTCAATATTTTTATCAAGCATTATATATTTCCTTTCAAACTATTCTACATCCCTAAGCAACTGTTCAACATATGCAGGCAGATAAAATGCTCCCGAATGCAATCTTGTTGTGTAATATTTCGTTGAAAAACCAAGCATGTTCCATTCTACTGCTTTCAAATCATGCACCGGATGATATTTCTTTGATGAAAAACCAAACAGCCAATGTCCTGATGGATATGTTGGTATATGAGCCTGATACACTCTGCTTATTGGAAAACTTTCCACAATTCTTTTATGTGCTCTTTGCATTGCAATCGCATCTTCTTCATAAAACGGACTTTCGTGCTGATTCACCATTATTCCGTCCTCTTTAAGCGCCTTATAACAGTTTCCGTAAAACTCTTTTGTAAAAAGCCCCTCGCCTGGGCCAAATGGGTCTGTTGAATCGACAATTATAAGGTCATATTCATCTTCATGGGAACGTATATATTTTAGCCCGTCCGCATATATGATATCAACTCTTGAATCATCCAATCTGCATGCTGTCTGCGGAAGGTATTTCCTGCATACCTCAACCACCAGCGGATCAATTTCAACTAAATGAATACTTTCAATTGTACTATACTTTGTAAGCTCTCTTATAACCCCACCATCGCCCGCACCGATTACAAGAACATTTTTCACATTCGGATGAACTGCCATAGGCACATGAACAATCATCTCATGGTATATAAACTCATCCCTCTCTGTCATCATCATATATCCGTCAAGAGTGAGAAATCTTCCGAATTCCTTGGAATCAAACACATCTATGCGCTGAAATTCACTCTGTCCGCAGTAAAGCTGACGGTCAACCTTTATAGAAAATTTAACATTTGGAGTATGTCTTTCCGAAAACCATAAATCCATTTAACATCTTCCTTTCATAGTCAAAACACAGGCCATTCCTTCTTTAATAATACATTGAGATATTCTATTTTAGGATCCTCTGGCCCAGTCATAGAGCACCCCTTCAGTTTTGCATATTCAATATAATCAAGTATCTCTCTTGTTATCATTTCCCCCGGCGCCAAAATAGGTATTCCAGGCGGATAGCACATGACAAACTCACTGCAGATTCTCCCCTCTGTTTCCCTGATTGGTATGGATTCCTCTTTTTCCGAGTAAAATGCTTCCTGTGGTGAAATCATAACTTGTGGTGTTATATATTCGTGAGACATTAGTCCTGCTTTATCTCTTTTATATCGTCTGCGTATTTCAGAGAGCGCACTTACAAGCCTTTCAACATCTCGCTTTCTGTCTCCTATGGAAATATATGCAAGCACATTTCCAAGGTCTCCAAACTCAATTTGAATATCATATTCATCACGCAGAATATCATAGACCTCAATTCCCGCAAGGCCTATATCCAAGGTATGCACAGATAGCTTTGTCTCATCAAAATCAAAAATACTGTCTCCATTTATAAGTTCTTTTCCATAGGCATAATACCCATTTATATCGTTTATTTCATCTCTTGCATA
>JGI994J12354_10003119_pt1 | contig 15701 bp, 10 predicted proteins | sample IntmicLarv3ML3BL_FD_12354 | JGI IMG/M metagenome (IMG submission 12354)
TGAGCATGCAAGAAAGGCTCATATCAATTGGGAGATAAAAAACGGCATTGATCCATATCATGATTGGACAGAAGATATTACGAAATAAGCGATATCGGTAGACTGTCGGTTTTATTTTTAGCGCAGCCTTGACATACGGGTGGCGCAGGTCGTGAAAACAAAACATATGAATCTAACATATTGGAGACAATAAATCGTGGAAATTTCGTATTGTATTAAGTCCAGAATTGAACTACAAAATGTGAAGTATTGTGATAATGTGCAGCTTCGATGGTTGGATACCGAAAAAGACTATGAAACTTTTCTGGCACATATAAAAGAACGTAACGCACAAGAATATTTTAGTTTTGAACAATGGAAGAAACTACCGGAAGATGGTATCACTTATTGCGGACTGTTTAAGGATGAGGTAATGATTGCGCGAGCCGCAGTAGAGAGGTATGATGATAAAATATGGGAAACAGCGGATGTACGGGTTTTTTCAACAGAGCGCGGAAAAGGATACTGTAAACAGATTTGCCATTTTGTCACAGACTATATTCTTTTCAATAAAAAATATGCCACTTGCAGAACGGAACACGACAACATAGCTATGCAAAGTGTTATTCACGCACTGGGTTTCAAAAAGTGTGGTAGTGAAGAGAGTATCATAGAAAACTAAGTGAACAGTTTGTCCGTTTGGGGCGATTGCGCCCGCTGCGGTAGGAGGTACAGTATGCGTGAAATAGGATACAAGAATTACTTTTGGCAAAATGATTTAGTCAGATTAAGAGCTTTGGAAGAAGATGATTGGGAGCTTCATTATGCAAACCGTTTCGATAGTTTCGCTCGGTTATTGCTCAATTACGAAGTTGAGCTTCCGCCAACCATTAACGACTCAAAACAATCCACTAATCCGTTTTTGGACTTTGATTTTAGTCGAGGTCGCCTGATGTTCTCAATCGAAACCTTAGAGGGCATTAACATCGGCGCAATAAACTTGAACAGCATCGACGAGCGAAACGGTACTTTTAGCATTGGTATGATAATCGACGGACATCATCGCGGAAAAGGTTATGGCACATCAGCAATGAATATTCTATTGAAATATGCGTTTTTTGAGAGGCGATTGAACAAGTATTACGGTAGTGTACTTGACGGAAACATTGCCTCTGCAACCATGTTAAAAAAACTGGGTTGTAAAGAAGAGGGCGTTCGCAAGCAAATGGTATATTCAGGCGGAAAATACCATGACGAGATTTTGTTTGGCTTAACCAAGGACGAATATAAGGAGGCACACTCCATATGAACATACTAATCTGCGGCATCGGCGGTCAAGGCGTAGTCTACGCCTCAAAACTGCTCGCACGCACTGCGCTGGAGCGCAACGAAGCCGTTCATACCGCCGAGACAATCGGCATGGCGCAGCGCGGCGGCTCCGTCGTCTCGCACGTGCGCATCGGCGACGACTGCCACTCCCCGCTTATCCCGCGCGGCGACGCGGATATCCTCATCGGGCTTGAGCCCGCCGAGGCTGTGCGAAGCATCGGCTTCTTGAAGCAGGGCGGCACCGTAGCCGTGTCGAATCGCGGCATCGCGCCGACGAACGACAACGATTACGACGCGTCGGCGATGCTTGATTACCTCAAAACGCTGCCGATTGAGCTGATTGTCGTTGACGCGGACGAGGTTCTGCGCCGCGACGGGAGCTACCGCAATCTGAACGTGGATTTGGTTGCAGCTGTGCAGGATTTGGTGTTCGCGTAGGAGTCAAGGAGATTCTACACTACGCTCGAATGACCGCGCGGGCAATTCGTGAATCGCACCTACCGAGGTGCAGCATAAACCCCTCGCAATATATGCCCCGAAAATGCGTAGCATTTTGTTAAGGTTCTTTGCCTAACTTTCTTTCAAGAAAGTTAGTGTTTCCCCGCCCCCGCAAAACAATCCCCCTTAGTCGTAACCCCAAAATCCCATCGTAATCCCCCAACTACAATCCCCCCATTACAATTAAGGAGAAATCGACATGCAACTCAACAAATTCCAAGCCGACACAATCCGCGATTTGCTTGCGCACCTGAACACCGTTGAGGACGGCTTTTACAAGAAAAAATTCGTGGGCGCAACGCTCAGCGCGGACAACGCACAGGCGGACTTTGAGGCTCTGCCGTTCACGAACAAGGAGGAACTGCGCGACGGATACCCGCTCGGTATCGCGGCGTGCCGCGAGGAGGAAATCGTGCGCATTCACTCGTCGTCGGGCACGACGGGCACGCCGATTATCATTCCGTATACGGCGCAGGACGTTGAGGACTGGGCGATTATGTTCAAGCGTTGCTATGAGATGGCGGGCGTTACGCCGATGGACCGCATTCACGTCACGCCGGGCTACGGATTGTGGACGGCGGGCATCGGCTTCCAAAACGGCGCGGAAATGCTCGGCGCGATGGTAATTCCGATGGGTCCGGGCAACACGGACAAGCAGCTGAAAATGATGATGGACCTCAAGTCCACCGTGCTCACGGCGACGTCGTCGTTCGCGCTGCTACTCGCCGAGGAGATTGAAAAGCGCGGAATTAAGGACAAAATCCACCTCACGAAAGGCATTATCGGCTCGGAGCGTTGGGGCGAGAAAATGCGCAAGCGCATCGCCAACGAGCTCGGCGTCAAGCTGTACGATATCTACGGTCTGACGGAAATTTACGGCCCCGGCATCGGCATGAGCTGCGATTACGAGTGCGGAATGCACTGCTGGGACGACTATATGTACTTCGAGATTATCGACCCGAAAACGGGCAAAACCCTCCCCGACGGCGAGTTCGGCGAGCTCGTTATCACGACGTTCCGCAAGGAGGGTGCTCCGCTGATTCGATATCGCACGCACGACCTTACGCGCATAATCCCCGGCGAGTGCGAGTGCGGCAGCCCGTTCCCGCGTATCGACACGCTGATTGGTCGCACGGACGACATGGTGAAGGTCAAGGGCGTAAACATCTACCCCGGACAAATCGAGGATGTACTGCGCGAAATTACCGGCGTTTCGAGCGAGTATCAGGTTATGATTGACCACCTCAACGGCAAGGATATTATGACGCTGTTCTTTGAGACGGAGCTCGGCGTGTCCAAGCGCGACGTTGAGACGGCCGTTAAGGCGGCGTTTAAGAGCCAAGTCGGGCTGACCATCGTACCCATGAGCGTCGCAATCGGCGAGCTGCCGAGAAGCGAAAAGAAGACCGCGCGGGTATTCGACAATCGTTATTAAGCACGCACATTATTCGTTATTAGTTTCTACTTAATTATGTACTCCGAGCTGCGGCGGGTTTTCCCGCCGCAGCTCTTTTTGATGTGTTAAATTTTTGCAAAGTTTTTTGTAAAAATTTCGGATGTTTTTGTAGTATTGTGCGTTACGTTACGTACTTATACGCAAAACATTATTAGTTATTACGCATTCGCCCTACTTTTACTTGCGCACAAGCCTGTTATAATCAGAGTTGGAGATATACTCATTTTGTAATAATGGCAGGTGATTTCGTAATGAAGCGTTTACCCGGCATTCACCCCCCGAAACGGAAGAACACGGCCGCGCTGAGCGCCGAGGCTTTGCCCGTGCCGCGCTTCGTCCGAATCCCGATGTCGATGCACATCGGCACGCCCGCAAATTGCGTCGTTGCCGTCGGCGACAGCGTTAAGGTCGGCCAACTCATCGGCAAGGCCGTCGGAGCCGTCTGCGCGCCCATCCACTCGTCCGTCTCCGGCACGGTTACACGCATAGACGACCGCGACGAGGCGAGCGGCGAGCGCGGGACGTACGTCGTAATCGAGACCGACGGGCTGCAAACGCCGCACAGCGCGCTCGCGCCGCCCGTAATCAACTCCACTGCGGACTTCATAGCCGCCGTGCGCGATTCCGGAGTCGTCGGTCTCGGCGGCGCGGGCTTTCCGACGGCTGTGAAGCTGACCGTAAAGGATGCGGCGACCGTTGACTACCTCCTAATCAACGGCGCGGAGTGCGAGCCGTACATCACGTCCGACACGCGCACCATGATTGACGACGTTGAACTACTTTGGGCGGGCACACGGCTACTGCACGAGCACTTCCCCACCGCACAAATCCTAATCGGCATCGAGGATAACAAACCCGACGCAATCGCCGCCGTGAGCGCGTATGCCAAGCGCGAGAGTGCCGTCGCACGCGTCGTGCCCCTGCCGCCGCGATACCCGCAGGGCGGCGAAAAGGTGCTGATTTACAATCTCACGCACCGCACCGTGCCGGAAGGCAAGCTCCCGCTCGATGTCGGCTGCATTGTAATCAACTGCACAACCGTTGCGACGATTGCGCACTACATAAAAACAGGTATGCCGCTCGTGGAAAAGTGTATCACCGTTGATGGCAGCGCAGTTCGGACGCCGAAGAACGTCCGCGTACCGATTGGAACGCCCGTTTCCGACGTTTTTGCGTTCTGCGGCGGATTGACGAGCGACGTGAGCAAGATTATCTTCGGCGGACCGATGATGGGTGTCGCCGTGCCGTCTGATGCCGCGCCCGTGCGCAAGAACACGAACGCCGTGCTCGCGCTCAACGCAAAAGACGCTGCGCCCGCAAAGAAAACGGAGTGTATTCGGTGCGGAACGTGCGTCGCGGGCTGCCCGCTGGGGCTGTCGCCCGCCGAGCTGCGCAACATGTTCCTCGCCAAGCGGTACGACCTTTTAGAGAAGTTTAAGCTCAACCTTTGCATGGAATGCGGCTGCTGCGCGTACAACTGCCCCGCAAAGCGCTCGTTGACGCAAACAATGCGTCTCGCAAAGGCTCGTTTGCGAGAATGGCAGGCTACGCAAAAATAGGAATTTCGCGCAAATTGTAAAATGCGATTGATTTTTATTATCATAATACTTTTAACCCTGTAAACTATTGTTACCTATACCCCAAAGGGGTAAAATAGGGTATCAAGATACGTGCAGGAGGAGTAGCAGCTTTGAAGCGACAAAGAGGTATCCACATACCTGACAGAAAGCACACGGCAAACGATTCGGGCGAGTTCATGCCGCCGTCGCCCGTCGTCACAATTCCTATGAATATGCACCTCGGAAACACCGCGATTTGCGTCGTCAAGGTCGGCGATTACGTCAAGGTCGGGCAGGTCATCGGCGAGGCAAACGGCCAAAACTCGGCACGCATTCACGCGAGCGTTTCCGGCACCGTCTCGGAAATACTTGAGACGAATCCCGTAACAGGCAAACCGCAGGTTTTCGTTCGCATCGCGAGCGACGGCTTACAGGTTTTGGACGAAAACCTCGCACCGTCGAAGATAGAGAATATCGACGATTTCATCGTCGCGGTACGTAATTCCGGCGTTGTCGGTCTCGGCGGCGCGGCGGCACCTGCCGTGGCGCGGTTCATTCTTCCCGACCCGAACGCAATTGACTACTTTATCATCAACGGCGCAGAGTGCGAGCCCTACATGACGTGCGACACGCGCACGATGATTGACGACGCGGAGCTGCTGTACGAGGGGCTTGAGTACGTCCACCGTCTGCTCGGCATCGAGAATATCGTCGTGGCGATTGAGCGCAACAAGCCCGAGGCGATTCGCTCCATGAAGGCACTGTGCGACAACTCCCCGTTCGCGCGCGTGCAGGTTTTAGAACATATGTACCCGCAGGGCGGCAAAATCAACCTCATTTACAACGTAACGGGTCGTATCGTGCCCGAGGGCGGACGCCCCGGCGATGTCGGCTGTATCGTAACGAACTGTACGACGTTAGCATCAATTATGCGCTATATAATAACGGGCATTCCGATGATTAAGAAGCGCGTCACCGTTGACGGCTCCGCCGTGAAGCACCCGAAAAACCTGCTCGTACCGCTCGGCACTCCGATTCGCGACGTATTTGAGTACGCCGGCGGACTGCGCGACGATGTCGGCAAGGTCGTAACGGGCGGTCCGATGATGGGCAGCGCGATACCCGACCTTGGCGCACCGATTGTCAAGGGCACGAACACGCTGTTGGCGTTCACGAAAAAGGATTCCGTGATGCCGAAGCCGACGGACTGCATTCGTTGCGGCAAGTGCGTTGCGGGCTGTCCGATGCAGCTGATGCCCGTAGAGCTGCATGACGCGTTCCTGCGCAGCAATCCCGAAAAGCTCCACGAACTCAAGGCGAACATGTGCGTTGAGTGCGGTTGCTGCGCGTACGTCTGTCCCGCGCGGCGTCCGTTGACGCAATACCTGAAATTAGCCAAGGCAACGCTGCGCGAATGGCAAAAGGTAACGGGCAACACGCCCGCCGTGCGTCCGTATTAGCGGCGCGCCGACCTCGCCTTCCTCTCGCCTTTGCGAACGCTCGCCGTTCGATTCAGGCGCTTTGACATATAAAAAGAAGGGTCGCAAGGACCCGCATTGGAGGCTCCTAAATGGACTTACTAACTGTATCACCGTCGCCGCACATGCGCGGCAGCGCGACGACTACGAGCATTATGCGCGATGTTCTCATTGCGCTCGCTCCGGCGGCCGTCGCCTCGACGTTGATTTTCGGCTTTCGCTCACTGCTCTTAATTGCGGTCTGCGTTCTCTCCTGTGTCGTTTTTGAATGGGGCTTTGAGAAGCTCGTCAAGCGCGAGAACACAATCGGCGACCTCTCGGCTTGCGTGACGGGCGTGCTTTTGGCGTACAATCTGCCCGTAACGTTGCCGATTTGGCAGGCCGTTGTCGGTTGTTTCGTCGCAATCGTCGTCGTAAAACAGCTTTTCGGCGGCATCGGCAAGAACTTCGCAAACCCTGCGATTACGGCGCGCATCTTCCTCGCGCTTGCGTTCGCGCAAACGATGTCGCACTACATCTCCCCCACCGCGGCGGACGGAATCACGGCGGCAACGCCGCTGATGGTCACGGGCGCAACGCCGTACACACTCGCGGAGTACATGCCGACGACGCTGAATCTGTTTCTCGGCAACCACGGCGGCGTTTTGGGCGAGACGAGCGCGCTCGCGCTCCTGCTCGGCTTGGCGTATCTGCTTATCCGCAAGGTTATCACGTGGGAAACGCCTGTTATGTACCTCGCAACGGTGTTCCTGCTTTCGCTCGCTTGGGGCGCAAATCCGCTGACGGCGATTCTCTCCGGCGGCTTGATGCTCGGCGCGATTTTTATGGCCACGGACTACGTCACGGCACCGATTACGTTCTGGGGACGCTTCGTTTTCGGCATAGGTTGCGGCGTTTTCACGGTGATTTTTCGCCAACTCAGCAGCTATCCCGAGGGTGTTTCGTTCGCTATATTGCTGATGAATATCCTCACGCCGTACCTCAACCGCTTCACCGCCACTAAGCCGTTCGGCGGAAAGAAGGTGACGGCAAAATGAAAAAAGACTTCATTATCCCCATCGCGGTTTTGCTGATGATTTGTATCGTCGTAACGGGCGCGCTCGCCGCAACTAACGAGCTGACAGTTCCGATTATCGCGCAGGCCGCTACCGACCGTTCCGCCGCGTCGATGCGCGAGCTACTGCCCGATGCAACGAGCTTCACGGCAGTTGAGCTGACGGAGACGATGCGCGAGAACGGTATTCGGGAACTCTACGACGCCTATTCTCTTGACACGTCGTACGGCTACATCGTCGTTTCGGCCGTCAGCGGCTACGGCGGCGAGGACAGCATTGTGATTATGCTCGCTATCGATTTTGACCTCACTGTTATCGACTTGCGTACGCTGAAAAACACGGAAACGCAGGGCCTCGGCTCCCGCGTCTCGGAGCCCGCATTTGAGCGCACTTTCATCGGCGCGGACGCATCGCTTGAGGGCTACACGGCAATCACGGGCGCGACGATTTCCTCCGTGGCGTACCGCAACGCCGTTGACCACGCGCTCGCGGCGTGCGCCGAGGCGCAAATTTCCAGAATGGGGTACGTATCATGAAACGACTTGGCAATCTGACGCGCGGAATCCTAAAGGAAAACCCCGTGCTCGTCTTAATCCTCGGCACGTGTCCGACGCTCGCCGTCTCTACGCAGGCGAGCAACGCCATAGGAATGGGCGTCGCGGCGACGTTCGTGCTCGTCTGCTCGAACATCGTAATCTCCGCGTTGCGCAACGTCATTCCCGACAAGGTGCGAATCCCCTGCTACATAGTGCTGATTGCGGGCTTCGTCACCATCGTTCAAATGGTGCTGGAAGCGTATGCCTACTCGCTTTTTGAGGCTCTGGGCATCTACTTGCCGCTCATTGTCGTCAACTGCATCATTCTCGGCAGGGCGGAAATGTTCGCCAACAAGAACACGGTCCTGGATTCCGCGCTTGACGGCATCGGAATGGGTATCGGCTTCACGCTCGCACTGCTTGTAATGGCATCGATTCGTGAAATTCTCGGCAGCGGAACGTGGTTCGGCCTCGGCATTCCGTGGCTCAAGGACAACGGCATCGCCGTTCTGACGATGGCTCCGGGCGGCTTCATCGTTTTCGGTGCGCTGATTGCGCTCGTGAACAAAATCATCAACCGCGAACCGAAGCCCGACGATGAAAATTACTGCGCCGGCTGTCCGTCGGCCGACACCTGCAAGCAATTCGGGAAAGGAGGCGAGGCGCATGTCCACACAAATGGTTAAATTAGTCGCTATTTTGATGGGCGCAGTGCTCGTCAACAACTACGTTTTGCGTCAATTCCTAGGAATTTGCCCGTTCCTTGGTGTCTCAAAAGACCTCAAAAACGCCACGGGCATGTCCATCGCCGTTATCTTCGTCATGTGTCTCGCGACAGCTGTCACGTGGCCGATTCAGATGTATTTGCTCATTCCGAATAACCTCGCGTACCTGCAAACGGTCGTTTTTATCCTCGTAATCGCGGCTCTCGTGCAGCTCGTTGAGATTGCGCTGAAGAAGTATATTCCCGCGCTGTACCGCGCGCTCGGCGTCTATCTGCCGCTGATTACCACGAACTGCGCAGTGCTCGGCGTTACAATCGCGAACATCGATAAGGGCTACACCTTTGCCGAGGCGCTCGTGAACGCGTTCGGCTCCGGCCTCGGTTTCCTCCTCGCGATGGTCATCTTCTCCGGCGTTCGTAGCCGCGTGGAATACGCCAACCCGCCGAAGCCATTCCAAGGTCTACCGATTACGCTCATCTCCGCCGCGATTCTATCACTCGCGTTCTTCGGTTTCAACGGCGTCGTTGAGTCGCTGTTCCACGTTTAGGGGAGGAGTGATTATCACAATGAATCCAATTTTAATGGCAATCCTCGCCACGGGCGCCATCGGCGCGATTTGCGCCGTCATGCTGACCGTCGCCTCAAAACTGATGTTCGTTCCCACGGCTGAGGACGAGGCTGACCTGCGACTTATCCTCCCCGGCGCGAACTGCGGCACATGCGGCTACCCCGGCTGCGACGGCTACGCCGCCGCGCTCGTCGGCGGTGACGTAAAAACGAACCTCTGCATTCCCGGCGGCGACGCCGTCGCGCGCAACATCGCCGAGCTGCTCGGCGTTGAGTTTGAGGACGTTATCGAACAGGTCGCGGTGTGTCACTGCGGCGGCTCATTTGAGGTCGCCGAGCGGCAACACGTTTACGAGGGCATTCCGACATGTGCCGCTACAAAGCTGCTCTACGGCGGCGCAATCTCCTGCAACTACGGCTGTCTCGGCTACGGCGACTGCGCGGAAATCTGTCCGAACGGCGCGATTTGCATTGAGGACGGCGTGGCGCGAATCAATCCGCGCCGTTGCAAGGGCTGCGGAATGTGCAAGCGCACGTGTCCGAACGGCATCATCTCCACCGTCGCCGACACGGTGCGCGTAATCGTAAAATGTAGCTCCTGCGACAAGGGCGCGGAGGTGCGCAAGAAGTGCTCCGTCGGCTGTATCGCTTGCAAACGCTGCGAAAAAGAGTGTCCGGACGGTGCAATCACAATTGTTGAGAACCTCGCGACCATCGACTACGACAAGTGCTCCGATTGCGGCAGATGCGCCGAGGTTTGCCCCACGAAGTGCATCAAGGTCTCGGATTTCTCCGGCGCGTTTAGGACAATAACGTAGTACGCAGAACGCATAGACGTATTCTGGAAACCCCCTCGCTCACGGCGAGGGGGTTTTTATGCGTAGCGCGTTTTGTCGGGGTAATGTCGTTTTCACACAACAGGGGAAATGAATGTTACTTTTTTCTTGAAAAAAGTAACCAAAAAAGATTTTAGAAAAAGCATTCGCTTTTTCAGGCGGAATTATGCGATGGCGCGGTGTGTTCGCAACCTAAACAACGGGACAGGAAACCCGTCCCCTACGGCGGTGCAGAAAACGGCGACTATGACCTCTCACGCTATGCACTGCTCGCAAGCAAACAAGCCCCCTCCGATTGGAGGGGGCTTGTTTGCTGTTTAGCGATGTATGCGAGGCGTCTGCCACCTATTATGTGCGCTTTCTCTTGAGGAAGATTACCGCGAGACCGGCAATTGCCACTACCGCGATTCCACCCCAGATGAAGATTGCTGCGTTGTCGCCCGTCTGCAAGGCTCCGAGCGGCGGGAATTCGTCGAAAATCCATTCGCCGTCCTCATCCTGCGTCCACTCGCCGAGCGCCGTGCCGTCCTCGTCGAACTCGAAGTAACCGTCGTCGGACTCCTCAAGCGTGTTGCCGGGGTCCGTCGGTTCGGGCCTGTCGGTGGGTTCGGGGTCTTTCGGCGTCTCGGGATCCGGCTTCGGGTCGGGCTTCGGGTCGGGATTGGGGTCGATTATCGTCGGCGGACGCTTGTACTCGTTGGTTACCTGAATGTAGCCGTTTCCGCCCGTGAACTCGAACTCGTAGAACACGTCAAGCTCTGCGTCTTCAACGAGCAGCGCGAGCTCCTCGGGATTGTAACCGACCTTGATTGTGACCTTCTGAACATTCTTCGTTGCCTCAGTGCTGATTTCCTTGATGCGGTAGAGTCCGCCCTTGAGCTGCGTGAATCCCTTGCCGGCAACAGTCTCGCCGGCCGCAATCTCAATGTCCTCCTGCACACCCGCAACGGGTACCCACATGCCGGCATCGGCGTCGTAGAACTCTAGCTCGAAGCTGTAGACAGCCTCGCCGCGCTTGTTGACAAGAACCTTCTCAAGCTCGATTCCTAGCGATGCGCCTGTCGTCTTGATGCCGACCTTGTCCGTCTCTGCCTGCACTAACTGGCGTTGGCTCGACGACTGTGCATCGTTGCCGTACCAGAGTGCGAACGCCGCACTGTTCCATGCCGTTGCATTGAGAATTGTGTCATTGGGAACGTTCATCGCCCACGTGACGATGAGTCTATCGCCTGTATTCAGAGCGTATTTCTTCTCTGACGCACTGCCGACGCCGTTCGTTGCAACGTTTTCACCGACGACTACGCGATACGCCTTGATAGCCGCCGCATTTCCGTCAAAGTCTGTAAGCAGTACCCACTTCGCGTCGCTGCTCTGCCAGTCTGCAAGCGCCGTGTACGGGTTTGCATCGGCCGTCGTGACATAGATTTCACACGCATCAGCGATATCAAGACTGTCGCCGTTTGCCTTGAGAACGCCGACCGCAAAGCTGTCAAGGTTGAGCGTTGGCCCCCATTTGGACAGGCGGTTGACATCGTAGACTGCGAACAAATCGTTGTCGCGCGGGAGAACGTCGATAACTGAGTAGGTGTAGAACGGATTTGTCGCCGTGTTTTCGAGCTCGAACTTGTAGTAGACCTCGTCGTCGCGCTTCACGTTAAGCGGTGTGCCGTTCGTGAGGCTCTTACTGCTCGTCCATGTCGCGCCCTCACCGTCGCCCTCGAATACGCCGAGGTGCTGCGCACCCACTGCCGACTTCGTGCTGAGGTACTTTATGGCGTTTGCGCCGGTCGAACCCGTAAACTTGATTTCTGCGTAGTTCTGAACCGTCTTTAAGTCGTCGCCGATAAGCTCGATAAGCGGTGTCTTTGTGATATCGACATCTGTGTCGCCGCCGATTTCCTTGTTCTCGCTATTCCCCGTGACACCCGAGCCCTTGTGCAAGAACTGCTCGCCGCCAAACGGCGTGATGTATACATAGCCTTTTGCAAAGCCCGCAATCATCGCGTCCTTCGGAACCGTGAAGTAGTAGTTCGGGAGCGTCTTGCTGGCCTTCGGCGTCGCCTCCGTGCCAAGCGTCCAAGCAGAATTCCAATCGTCGCCGTCCTTGAACGTAAACTTCAGAATCGTGCCGCGTTGCCCGTCGGCTACGGGGTTACCATAGGCGTCGCAGAGCGTAAGCGTAACGCCTTGTGTGTTCGTATTAAAATCCGCCGCCTGCGCAGCCGTCATGTATGTGCCGAACGGCAGAATGTCGTAGACTTCATAATTGGACAGTGGCATACCGGCATTTGCACCGTTGTAAACAGTCGTCTGCCAACCGACAATCGTCAGGTCGTCATTTTTCGGCACGGGGAAGCTACTGACCTTGTTGCCATTCTTGTCTAACGCGGTCTTAGACACGTTCGGCGCAATCGTCGCAACCATATATTGGACACTCGCCGTCGCCGTAAGTACCTTGAGGGACTTGGGAAGTCCGTTCTCGTCGGTCGGCGTCACTTGCAGCTTCGTTTCCGTGGCTTGGTTGCTCGGTTTAAGCCATGTCGTGGTGCCATTCTGGAGCGCATCATTAATCGGATAGACTGCAACCGTGTTCGTCTGATTCGCCGAGTATGCCAGAGACGACGGCTCAAGAAGCTTAGTCGCAATCAAATCGTCGCTCGACATAACCGTAGCCGAATACGTAATCGTTACGCTCTTGCCTGCTGCAATCGGAAGTTCATCGACCAAGTCGATTTCCCAACGATACTGGTCTGCGCCGCCCGCAGCGAGGATGCCGTTAGGCGAGCCGCCAATCCAACCGCTACCGATTGTGTTTGCGAGGTTGTACGGAAGCGGTGCGCCGCCGTCATACGTAATCGTGACGCCTGTGTTGTAGTCGCCGATTGGGAGCTGACCCTTCGGGAGAACATCAGCAATCTTCTGAATGGTGATTGCTGAGCCGTCTGTGCTGTGGTTCTCGAACACGACCGTGTAATCAACTCTGTTGCCGCCCTGAACAGCCTTCACATCGCCGTCAACGACAGCAGCCGCCTTTGAGAGTGAGACTTTCGGGCCTGTGCGCTCGAACTTAATCTCAACGGAGTCGCGTACCGCGTATCTGTACGCGGAGGCTGCTGCGTCTTTTGCAGCTTGGTTAAATGTTACTCCGCTAAACGCCGAGATAATCGTTGCTTCGTAGCCGGAAACCGAGCAATCTTTGTACTTTCGAACGACACCCGCGTAGCCTGTCGCACCGGACTTGGCAACAAATCCCGCAACGTCATAGCCCGCGTTCGGCTCGAAGTAGGCAAAAGTCTGAGCCGACGTTGCCGTTGCTGCGGCAATCGCAATGTCGGTTGTTGCTAGCGTTGTTGCTTCGTACTCAATCGTGAAATACTTCGCAGCACCGATGTTGCTCTTTTCGGGCAACGTGTGTTTCAGCGTTATCTTGATGATATCGTTTTTCGTTCCGCTTGAGCTGAGGATTTCGCCGGTATAGCCGGTGCCGTAAATCATTTCAGCACCATCGTACATAACTCTCACGGAGCTATTGAAGTATGCCGACGGATTCGCGGAATCGTAGCCCGTGAACGTATAACCGTTCGGCAGCATATCGAATACCATCGGGTTTTCGCTCGCGTTGAGCGAACCCTCAACGGTGCTCATCAGTCTGTAAACGACGTTGCGTTCGTCAATCTCTGCGATTTCGGTCGTCGCATTCTTGTACGTCGTATCGGATTTCAGCTTCAGCGTAATTGTGTTTGCGTACGTGCTGTTTCCGTCGTCCAGCCCGCCCTTACGAACCTGTTTATCAATATTAGCGAAGGCGTAGCGCGCCGGAGACGTCTTGATGACATTACTGCCGTCCGTACCGCCCCACGGATCCCAGCCGCCGCTACCGTCGGGAGGATAAATCGGGTAGAAGGACGCCCAGAAGCGGTTTTCAAGCATCGTTTCCTGAGCTGCTTCGCCAAGATCGACTACCTCGGTTTCGTACTCAACTACGACTCTGCCGCCGGGAGCGAGGATTTTGCTCATATCTCCGCCCATAAGCAGCATGAAACCCGTCTCATCTGCTTCATACTGGTATCCGCCTGAGCTATCAAACACGCCCCAGTACACGAGGTTTTTCTGCATTTCCGCGTCGGCAGTACCCCATGTATTCTTTTCGAACGGCATCAGTTCTACGTCGCTGTACGTGATGCCCGTACCCGTGACAGTGGCCGTATTCGGAGACTTGCCGAATGTGAATTTCTTGTTGTTGAACGCACTCGTTCCGCTGTAGTTGGTGTTAGCGGGTTCAATCGTGCTCGGAACCGTTCCGTTGAACACGTGAACCGTCGCCAACGCCTTGCCGTCGGCATTTGTCTTGAGCTTGAGCGCGCCGTTCATAACGTCGCGAATGATGACACTGTTGACGCGGAAGTTTACAAGATCGTCAACCGCAACATCAAGCCAATACTTGACCGTGCTACCGGGGGCAACGTTATCGTCCGCATTAGAATACTTGTTGTGGTAAATCATCGAGTTCAGGCTCTTGATATACGGGACCGCCGTTTCCTTGGACAACTTGTCGCTGTCAATTTCACCAGGCTCCGCAGCCGTATAGACCGTGGTTCCGAACGGCGTATACTCCATGAATACTTCGTTGCCGATCATCTTCGCGCCCTTGGAGCTGAACACGCCGTGGCTGTCGCTCGATTTCGGCGCCTCAAACAGCACCATCGGCTCAGAGACGAAGAATCCGTCAGTCGTGTTCGGCACGTTGTTGTAGATGAACTCAATGGACTTGATTTCTTTGCTATCGGCGGGAATCAGTCCCCTTGCACTGTCTCCATCGAAGAACGCAATCGTTTCGCTCGCAAGGTCGGGCGTAAACGTCTGTACATGGCCGTCACCGTAAGTGACCTCAACGGTCAGCGTCATGCGGACTTTCAGGTTTTCAGGCAGGCTATATAAACCGGCCGCAAAGCCGATAATCTTCATGTCGCCTGCGTCGAAGCTCGCGCCCGCTTCCTCTTTAAGAATAATCTGCTTGACGGCGGCATTATCAACGCCGTCGCGCTGTGTGTTCTGCGCAAAGCCGAGCTTGAACCACATTCTGTTGCCGTGACCGTACATCAGCGCGTCGTTGGACATGAAGTCGCGAGCTGTTGTGCCGTCTACGGGCTTGCGACCGTAATCCGTTGCAGCCGCGAGGTCGGTGCCCGCGTCCTGTTCTGTGAAGTGGAACGGAATCCATTCCTTCAAGGTGTCGACGTTTTTGTCGGTCGGGTTAAAGCTATCGGGGTCGAACGGGAAGTTAATCTTGACCGTCCACGCCGCCTCGGCAACGCCGAGCTTCTCAATGACGCCCTTATTGTCCGCGATATCGGTGAACACACCGACATTGCCGTCCGCAGTAGCGTCACCGACTATGTATTCCACCTTAAAGTGCGGGGTGGTGGGGAACGCTTCTTCGCCGTTGTAGTAAACGAATTCCTTGAGCGAGATTTTCGTAGCCTTTAGCAACTCAAATTCGTCTGCGCTCAGCCCCTTATCCCATGCCATCGTGACTATGTCGTCTACGAGCGTAACCGTCGGCTTCAGATTCGGGTGTGCCTCAAAGTCAAGGCCGCCGAAGTCAAACAGGTCAATCGCAAACTGCTCGCTCGCGAAATCTACGCGCTCGGGATGCTGCGCCGTTATTGTAACGGCGGGATAG
>JGI994J12354_10003120_pt1 | contig 15700 bp, 17 predicted proteins | sample IntmicLarv3ML3BL_FD_12354 | JGI IMG/M metagenome (IMG submission 12354)
GTGGTGTACTGCATTATCAGTACCATAATCAGCGGTAAAAACACGCAAATCCAAATCGCCGAATCCACCTCATCACCCCTCTGCACAACTGAAGCTTTTGTCTATTCTCCAATCGTCACTCTTTCCGCATTCTGCACAACACAAATATAGCTAGTTCCGCTGCGGAAAATCTGCTCCTTGCCGTCCGCTCCCTTGTAGGTGAACGGCGAGGTGAAAGAATCCTTCTGCCACGTGATTTCAGCCGCTGCGGAAAATCTGCTCCTTGCCGTCCGCTCCCTTGTAGGTGAACGGCGAGGTGAAAGAATCCTTCTGCCACGTGATTTCAGTCTGCCCGCCGCCGCAGAAATACATTCCGCTGCCGCTGCCGACAAGGTCAACATCCATGCGCCCGTAAGCGTCGCCCTTAATCATCGAGATGTCGGTGAACAGAACGAGCACATTTGTAAACGCGATTTGCTCGCCTGTGTTTTTGTCGATGTGCGGGTTCCCGTACTGGGTGACTAGGTACTTGTCCATCTCTGCGTCGTAGTCGAAAACCGCTTTTTTGTAATTTGAAAACAGGACGCTTACCTTCGCCGCGTCCGCCTTGCCGCTAAGCTTAAAACCTTTTTCAAACGTCACGGGGTACGCCCAGTCGTCGCCATGTTCGACGCGGTAGCTCATGTCGTCCAAATATTCCTGCACGCGCGCGCCCGTGGTCATCAGGCTGTGCTCATAGCCGTTGTTTTTGCGGCGGTACTCGTCGCGGTAGTAGAGCTTTGAAATCCCTGCTCCGCCGCGCGTGCCGTCCGCGTTGTGGACTCCGCGCTTGGGAATCTGGGCATATGCCATTTCGCTCGCGCCGGCATGGAACAGAATTCCGTCGTGCCCCTGCGCAAGGTCGAGATAATATGAACGGGTCGAGCGCACCGAGCCGATAATTTCAACCTTGGACGGGTCCTGCATAACGGCGACAAGGCGCGTAATCCCGCCCTCGGCGACAATTTCGTAAATTATATCTGCAGACGCAAGGCCATACTGCGGCAGCGCCTGCTTTAGATTGTTAATCATTATGACGGCGGGGCAGTTATTTACTAGCTCCTCCGCGATTTCAAGCCCGGTCAGCGGGTTTTTCGGTGTCTCCGGCTCGGGTGTAGGAGTCGGAGAGGGGCTGGGCGAAGGCGAGGGTGACGGGCTGGGCGAAGGTTTGGGGCTGGGCGAAGGCGAAATACTCGGTGACGGCGATGGCTCCTCGACCACGGCGTTATCACCGCACGAGAACAGCCCGAAAAGCATAACTATTGCGACTAAAAGCCAAATCCCCTTAATCCTCATGCCAAAGCATCTCCTTTTCAAGTCAGGAATGAATAAAAATCCATCGCGCGAATTATACAGCAACTATTCTACCACAAACAATCCCTCGTGACAATATTCGGCTTTTTTCTTGCCACAGACGGAATTATGCTATATTATATAAGTGGTGGGTTGCGCTCAAAACAACTCAACCGCTATACTATTAGTTATAATTCCTGCCAGACAAACAAATTGTTATGTAAAAGGATGATTAAGATGGAACTTAGGCGCGGAAAGATACGCGACGAACTCGAACTAAAGGCATTCATCCTGTTTGTTTTGAAGCATTTTACCGAGCCTGTCAGCGAATATATGCTGACTGACGTTACGATGGACAGGGTTGACTGGTTCTATTTTGCCGCCGCTTTAGGCGAGCTTATCGAAAGCGGGCTTGTCGGCGAGCCGGAGTCGAAATTTTACGAAATCACCGAACTGGGGCTTCGTACTTTGCCCGAGGTCGAAAAGGAGCTAACCGCCTCGACGCGCTTGCACACGTCCGAGGACATCCTTCGCGCAAAGCGCCGCGAAAGCCGCATAATCCGCACTGCCAGCGCTAAAACCGGCGAGAACAACGAGTATAAAACCACGCTTGTCATGGACTCGGGCGAGGGTATGATGCTCTGGCTCGAAATCCTGATGCCCGATGCTCGCCGCGCCGAAAACGCCGAGAAAACCTTCCGCCGCGCCGCGGATGAGATTTACTCAAGGTTGGTTGAGGATTTGGGAGATGGCGAATAGTGGTAGCTTGACACAGCAATTCGCGCATATAGCGCCCGAGCATGTGAAATAAGGAGGAGAATTCCATGAAAAACACAAAAACCTGCCCGAAATGCGGCTCGCGCGACCTCGCACACGTTCCCGGCGAGATTGGGGCGCACGGCGTCGGCAACAACATCCGCACAGGGTTTACAATTTTCAGCATGGTAAAGGTCACGCGCTTTGTCTGCCTGTACTGCGGATTTTCCGAGGAGTGGATCGAGTCGCGCGAGGATTTGGACAAAATTCGCGAGAAGTTTAAGGGATAGGGCAACTCCAGCTAACGCCTTGAAATAATTGCGGAATATGGTGTTTTTTATGGAGCATAATTTAGCCTTTGCATCGCCGCATGGCAATTTCACTTGCCGCGCCGCAGCCCTAATAATCGAAAACGGCAGGCTGCTCGCCGCAAAAAAACAAAAATTTGCCGCTATACTACACTGTCGGCGGAAAAGTTATGTTTCACGAATCCTCTGAAGCTGCGGTTTTGCGCGAGGCTTTTGAGGAAACCGGCGTAACTTTTGAAATCGACCGGCTCGCATATGTTCAGGAGCGTTTTTTCAAACTGTCAGGGGAATATTTTCATGAAATCACGTTTTTTTATCTGTTGAAATCCGTTTCCGGCGCGGGAATTCTCGAAAACCGCTTTACCGACCAGCCCGAAATCGAAACTCTGCACTGGCTCCCGCTGGAATCTTTGAGCGAATTCGATATTGTTCCTGAATTTTTGAAAACCGCGTTTGACACGCCGTTTGAGTCCGTCCGCCACATAATTTCAAAGGAATATTGAACGCAATATAAAAAGCTATGGAAAGCGTGTTTCCATAGCTTTTTTGATGTTTTGCGTAACTTTACAGCCCGAATTCGTCACGAATTTTCTGCGCTGTCTCCTCCGCCGAAAGGTTCGTCGTGTCGATTTTGATGTAGTTTTCAAACGAAAGCTCCCCCGGCAGGCTCTCGAGCCTGTGGTTTTCGTTGTCCCGAAGAAGGCGACCCTCCGACGCTTCAATGTCACGCTTGGACGCCTTGTACTTCAGGCGGTTTTCGGTGCGGTTGCGCTCAAGGCGAACCGACTGCGGCGCAACAAGTTCCGCCGCGTAAATTTCCCCGCCCTGCGCTTCGAAAAGCCCGCACACATACTCAAAATAATCCCAGTCGCTCTGCATATCGAACGCCCACATTATCGTGAAAATCATACCGTAGTTATCGCTTTTCACAAATTCCTCAAAAATCACGTCGCGCAGCCGCTTCGTCACATGTCCGTTGAACTCGCCGAAAATTTCGATTACCGGCTCGATGGTCATGTGGTTGTGGAACAGGCGAAGCTCTGTGATTTTTGCAAGCGCCTGTCCGACGGTCATTTTCCCGACCGCCGAATCCCCTATCAGAAGCAAAAGTTTCATGTGTCCTCCTTTTCGAGGCCTGAAAGACGCTTCCTTTAGGTTTTTCGTCTATAAACCTCTTACTTCGTGCCGAAAATACGGTCGCCCGCGTCGCCGAGGCCCGGAACGATGTAGCCGTGGTCGTTGAGGCATTCATCCAAAGCGGCGGTGAAAATATGTACGTCGGGGTGGTCTTTCTGCACGCGCTCGACACCCTCCGGCGCAGCAATAATGCACATAAGCTTAATCGTGCGGTCGGTGTACCCCTTGACAAACTGGATTGCGGCGGAGGCCGAACCGCCTGTTGCGAGCATCGGGTCAACAATTATGACCTCGCGCTCGCGGATGTCGGAGGGCATTTTGCAATAGTACTCGACCGGATTCATCGTCACCGGGTCGCGGTAAAGCCCGATGTGTCCGACTTTCGCCGAGGGGATGATATTCAAAACGCCGTCAACCATGCCGAGTCCTGCGCGGAGGACGGGAACAATCGCAATTTTCTTGCCGCTTATCTGGCGGCAGATGGTTTTTGCAACAGGGGTCTCAATCTCGACTTCGACAAGCGGCAGATCGCGCGTGGTTTCAAATGTCATAAGCATGGCAATTTCGCCGACAATTTCGCGGAACTGCTTAACCCCCGTGTCCTTGTCGCGCATAATTGAAAGCTTGTGCTGAATAAGCGGGTGGTCGAGTACGGTAAAGTTTTCGTTGTTCATGATTTTTCCCATTCCTCTCCTTAAATTGAAAGAGTTTGCTCTTTTTTCAACCGTTCGTTTCGCTCGCGCTCCGCCTGCGAAACACGCAGGTACACGGGGGCGAGCGTCTCTGCGTCACAGGCCGCGCCATTTTCGGCGAGCTTTTTTGCAAGCAGCGCGACACCCACGGCGTTTTGCCTCAAAAGCTCCGGCGGAGCAAGGGTCGCCGCGAACGCTTTGCAGATATTATCGTAGCCATTATAGCATAGTTCCGCGCCATCGCCAACGCAAATTACAGATTTTTCGTGTTTTTTTGCATATTCCGCCGCAAGAGCCGCCGCTTCCGCCGCAGGCAACGCGTCGTCGGGTGTGAGTCGCATAATTTCGCCGCCCAAAGCGAGGAAAACCGCGTTGTAAACCTCGCCGCGCCGCGCGTCCATCGCGCAGAGAATCACCGAATCCGTGTGCGCTAACCGCTGCCCCATCGCCTCAAGCGTCGAAACCCCGATACAGGGCAAATCCGCGCCGAAAGCAAGGCCCTTAGCCGCCGCAACGCCGATTCGCACGCCGGTAAACGAGCCGGGGCCGTTCGCAACCGCGACAAGCTCGCAGTCGGAAAGCGCAAGCCCCGAGTTTTTCAGCATGTCGGAAACCATCGGCATGAGCGTACGCGAGTGCGTAAGCCCTCGGTTTTGGTACGAGCTCGCCTCGACCTCAAAACCGTTCAAAACGGCGCAGGACGCGGCCTTTGCAGTGCTTTCTATGGCAAGAATACGCAAGGAAAATCAACTCCAAAAAAGATTTTACTTCGAAATTTCAATTTCGCGGACGCTCTCGTCCGCCGCAAATATTTCCACAAAAACTCTGTCCGGCGGCAGAGCGTCATTGACCCTCTCGCTCCATTCGACAACACACACACCAGCGCGGTCGAGGTAGTCCTCCCACCCGATTTCAAATAAATCGTCCGACGACGAAAGGCGGTACATGTCGAAGTGAAAAACCGGCAAAACTCCGCCGAGGTACTCGTTGACGATGGCGAAAGTCGGGCTTGTTACGCGCCCGCTGTAGCCCATCCCCCGCGCAAAGCCGCGCGTAAACACGGTTTTGCCCGCGCCAAGTCCGCCGCGCAGGGCGACCACTGCGCCGCCCCCGGGGTATTTCAAAATTATCTCCGCCGCGAGAGTTTCGCCCGCCGCTTCGGTTTCTTCTTCAGTTTTCGTGAAAATTTTCATGGCGTTTTCCTTTATGTGGGTGGATTTGTGGTGGGGTTGGTGTTCTACGCGAAGTTGCTCCGTCGAGCTTCGCACACCTCCGCTACGGTGGCTACGCTCTCGTTGATTTCAGCCACCCGGGCATAGGCCTCATTTTCACGCTTGAGACCATGCCCATTGCGGCAAACATCGTCATCACCGAGCTGCCCCCATAGCTGAAAAACGGCAACGTAATTCCGATTACCGGCGTAAGTCCGATACACATCCCAATGTTTTCAAACGTCTGGAATATAAGCATTGCCGCCATTCCGACGCAAATAAGCGAACCCATGCCGTTTTTCGCGCGCGTCGCGACGTAGAGACAGCGGATAATAATCGCCACAAGCAAACAGAGAATAATCACGCACCCGACCATGCCGAGTTCCTCCCCCGCGACGGAGTAGATGTAGTCGGTGTGCTTCGCGGGTAAAACGCCCTTCTGCGTCTGCGTTCCGTTGAAAAGTCCCTGCCCGAGGAACTTTCCCGAACCGAGCGCGAGCTTTGAGCGCGTGGTGTGCCAACCGATGCCGAGCGGGTCGAGCGTATCGTCGATTACGACAAGAATCCGCATACGCTGATATTCGCCCAGCGACCGCCAGATGACAGGCGCAGCCGCCACAACCGCCGCGCCGCCGCCCAGAAACCACCAGAAACGTATGCCCGACGCAAAAGCCATACAGATAAAAATAAAAATGTAGACGACCGCCATGCCCATGTCGCCTGAAGCAATCCAGATAATGCCTATCATCAGCGCGAAATGCCCGAAAATCATGCCGACCGACAGCGGGTGGCTGATTCGGTCACGCAGCACATACATCTGCTTTGCGAGGAGCAGAATAAAGCTGACCTTGACAATTTCGGCGGGTTGGGCGCGGATTCCAATAAGCGGAATCTCAATCCAGCTCTTGTTGCCGCTTACCTCAACGCCGATGAAAAATGTGGACGCGACAAAGATGATGTTGAACGCCAGAATGACTTTCCAGTAGCCCGCGAGGTCGTCCATATCAATGAGCGAAAACGCGATAAACAAAATTATCCCCAAAAAAGCGCCGCCCGCCTGAACTATAAGAAGCCGCCCGGTCGATTCGTACGAGTCCGCCGCGCTCGCAATCAAAACAAGCCCGAAAATCGTCGCAGCAACGCAGAGGCCAAACAGTATCATGTCCGCCTCACGGCAAAATTTTCGTATTGCCTTGAAAATTTGTTTCACCTCGTACCTCCCCGCCAATTGTTCATTGGAGCTTGCCCTCGGCAAATTCTGAGAAGACAACTCTCTTTGTTGACTTCGGTCAATTGTTATTCTACCTTTATTCACGGCAATAGTAAACACAAAAATAAAAGTTTCGCTTTTTATGGAATATCGCGGGCGGCGCGCGGAGAAACTACATACTGAAAACACGAAAACCCAGTTTTGCCGCAAAGACCCTGCAACGCCTGATTTTTCGGGATTTGCGCCACTATTTTCCTAATGAGGAGGAATTACCTTGAACACCGGCTTTTTATCAAAGGGCAGAATTTTAACGCTTCTGCTCATCCTTTCGCTCGTTTTGCCTGTTGCCGCAGGCGCGGCTCCGGCGGAGAACGCGCCCTATGTCGAAACATTTTCCAAAAGCGCCGACCCGGGCGCGCACATCACCTTTTCCAAGGACGATTTCACATCACATGTCATTGGTGACGCAACGCTTGAGGGCATAGTCATCACCTCGCTCCCCGCGCCGGAGCTTGGGCTTCTGTGCTACGGTGAACGCTCGCTTTTAGTCGGCGAGGCGGTCATCGCGGAGGGGCTTGACTCACTCTACTTCTCCCCCGCGACGGCGGACGAGGCGGGCGCAAACTTTAGCTTCATCCCCGTTTTCAGCGGGGAAACAGGGCGGAACACCGTCATCTCCGTGTCGAACCTGAAAAAAACCGAGCACGCGCCGACCGTCTCCGACGCGGAGTATCAAACCATCAAGAACATAGCCGTCACCTGCGAGTTTAAGGGCAGCGACGCGGACGGCGACGTTCTTATCTACCACATCGTCGAGGAGCCGAAAAAGGGCGTTGTCAGCATGAGTGAGGACACGCCGAACAAATTTATCTACACCCCGACCGAGAACAAAACCGGCACAGATTATTTCACCTATATCGCCGAGGACCCGTCCGGCAGGAAATCAGACCTCGCGAAAATCACCATTAAAATTACGAAAAACGGCGCAAAGATGACCTATGCCGACATGGACGGCAACCCCGCGCATTTCGCGGCGCTGAAGCTCGCGGAGGAGGGCGTTTTAATCGGGCAGCGCGTCGGCGACAACTACTATTTTGAGCCGGCGGCGAGTATAACCCGCGGCGACTTTGTGGCTATGGCGCTGACATGTCTCGGAACGGAGGTCGTTATTCCGGTCAGTAAAACAGGTTTTGCTGACGACGACGCGACCCCTGCGTGGGTCAAACCCTACGCCTCCGCCGCACTGAAAAACGGGATTATCAGCGGAGTTCTGATGGGCGACGGACGCGTTGAGTTCCGCTCTGCTGCGACGCTCACCCGCGCCGAGGCTGCGGTTATGCTGACAAGCGCTCTCGACTTGAAAACCGCCGTCAGCGCCGAGGTTTTCGGCGACATGGAGGACATCCCCGCGTGGGCGGAGCAGTCGGTTAAATGCGCAAACGCGAAAGGACTGCTCTCCACCTCGCCCGACGGACTGATGAACCCGAACGCCGTTGTAACCCGCGCGGAAGCGGCGGAAATGCTGTGGCGCGCGATGGAGCTTAAAGGCGAGCTTGCAAAACCCGCCGGGCTTCTCTCCCGCGTGTTCGGCTGAAATATTGAAAAGAGCTTTGATAAACACTTCGGTTTTGTCACTGCTCTTTTCTTTTGTAAAAGCTTTGCGGACAAGTTCGGTAACAATATTTAAATGGCGTATATACAAACCCTCATATTTGTGGTACAATACATATATGGAATGTAATCGCTTACTAAATATACAACGGAGGAAAACATATGGGCTACACAACAGTAAAATGGGATGTTATCGAGGGGTTTGTCATCGACGCGTTCAAGGGCTACGGCGTTCCGGAAGAGGACGCTAAAATCTGTGCCGATGTTCTGCTCGAAAGCGACAGGCGCGGAATTGAAAGCCACGGCGTAAACCGCTTCAAGCCCATCTACATCGACCGGATAAAAGAGGGCATTCAAAATCCCGTCACGAAAATTGACACTCTGCGCGAAACGGCCACAACCGCCGTCCTTGACGGAAACCACGGCATGGGGCAGGTCATCGGCAAATACGCCATGTCGCTCGCCATCAAAAAGGCAAAGGAATACGGCATGGGCATGGTTGCCGTGCGAAATTCGACACACTACGGAATCGCCGGCTACTATGCGAGCATGGCGGCGGACGCGGGCTGCGTCGGGCTTACCGGCACAAACGCGCGCCCGTCGATTGCGCCGACTTTCGGCGTTGAAAACATGCTCGGCACAAACCCGATTACTTTCGGTATGCCGACAGACGAGCCGTTCGATTTTGTCCTCGACTGCGCCACGTCCATCACCCAGCGAGGCAAAATTGAAAACTATGCGCGTAAGGGCATTCCCACCCCCGCCGGTCAGGTAATCGCCGAGGATGGCACGACCATCACTGACAGCGAGGAAATTTTGAAAATGCTCGTAAACGGCACGGCGGCGCTGACTCCGCTCGGCGGCGTCGGCGAGGAGCTCGCGGGCTACAAGGGCTATGGCTACGCGACGGCGGTTGAAATTATGTCCGCCGCTTTCCAGCAGGGTAGCTTTATGAAAATGCTCACCGGGCTTCAGGACGGCAAAAAAGTTCCGTATGGTTTGGGTCATTTCTTCGTCGCCATCGACTGCGAGGCGTTCATGGGGCTTGACAGCTTCAAAAAAATCGCGGGCGACATCTGCCGCGAGCTTCGCGTCTCGAAAAAAGCGCCGGGCGAAACCCGAATCTACACCGCAGGCGAAAAGGAGTACGACATTTGGCAGGAGCGCAAGGATAGCGGCGTGCCGATTAGCGACAGCGTACAGAAGGAAATCCTCGACGTGCGTGACGAGCTTGGGCTTAGCTGCAAGTTCCCGTTTGAAGGTTAAAATAGATGTAAGAAAAGGAAATTATAGATATGACACAGAAAGAACTCGCGCTCAAGGCGCATTACGACTGGCGCGGCAAGCTTGAAACCGGCGTGCGCTCTAAGGTTACGAACAAGGCGGAGCTTTCCATCGCCTACACCCCCGGCGTTGCGGAGCCGTGCCTTGAAATCCAGAAGGACATCAATAAAAGCTACGAACTTACCCGCCGCTGGAACACCGTTGCCGTAATTACGAACGGCACTGCGGTTCTGGGACTTGGCGACATCGGCCCCGAGGCGGGCATGCCCGTCATGGAGGGCAAGTGCGTACTATTCAAGGAGTTCGGTGACGTGGACGCGATTCCGCTCTGCATCCGCTCGAAAAACATCGACGAAATCGTGCAGACCGTCGCGCTGCTCGCGGGCAGCTTCGGCGGCGTAAACCTCGAGGACATCGCCGCGCCCGACTGCTTTGAAATTGAGCGGCGGCTGAAGGAAATCTGCGACATCCCGATTTTCCACGACGACCAGCACGGCACGGCAATCGTCGTCGGCAGCGCGATTATCAACGCGCTGAAGCTCGCCGGAAAACAGCCCGCCGACTGCAAAATGGTAATCAGCGGCGCGGGCGCTGCGGGCAGCGCTATCGCGAAGTTTATGCTGAGCCTCGGAATCGGTGAAATTATCATGAACGACCGCGAGGGTCTGCTTTGGGACGGCGACCCGAACCTCTCCCCCGCGCGGACAAACATCGCCAAAATGACAAACCCGAACAAGGTTAAGGGTACGCTCGCCGACGGGCTTCGCGGCGCAGACATCTTTATCGGCGTCAGCGCTCCCGGCCTTGTCACCGCCAAAATGGTTTCGACAATGGCGGAAAAATCCATCGTTTTCGCAATGGCGAACCCAACTCCCGAAATCATGCCTGATGAGGCAAAGGCGGGCGGCGCTTACATCGTCGGCACAGGTCGCTCCGACTTCCCGAATCAGGTCAACAACGTCCTCGCGTTTCCCGGCGTTTTCAGGGGCGCGCTTGACGCGCGGGCGAGCGACATCAACGAGGAGATGAAGCTCGCAGCGGCATACACCCTTGCGTCGCTCGTACCCGAAAGCGAGCTTTCAACCGAAAATGTAATTGTCGGCGCGTTCACGCCCGGTGTCGGCGCGGCTTTGGGCAAAGCTGTCGCCGAAGCCGCGAGGAAGAGCGGCGTTGCGCGGATTTAACAGCACGCCGAGCTTTGACCCGATAAATCGGGAAAGATTTAATACTTTTTTAACATTTACAACCTTGTTTCTTAACATGTTCTCTGTATAGTAAGAGGTGCAAGAAGTGATAGCAGTTATCATCTTTTTCCCTCCTTTTGAGGCGGCGTTTGCCGTCTCTTTTCTTTTTGCGGGCGGATTTCAAAAATTTTCTCCGGAAATTGCCGATTTCCTGTTTTCAAATCATCATATTGTTGCTATAATAAATCTACATATTCATTATTCTCTAACCTGCGACACTGTGCCGCATAATATATCACCGCTTTTTTGGAAAGGAACTTACAAATGTTTGGTAGAGACATAGGCATGGACCTCGGAACGGCTAGCGTTCTCGTTTTCGTCAAGGGCAAGGGCGTCGTTTTGCGCGAACCGTCGGTCGTTTCGCTCGACAAAAACACCGGCAAACTTTTAAAGGTCGGCGAGGACGCGCAAAAAATGCTCGGGCGCACACCAGGAAACATCGTCGCAATCCGTCCTCTGCGCGAGGGCGTTATCTCCGACTACGATATGACCGAGCGCATGATACGCGAATTTTTGAAAAAACTAATCGGCTTCCGCCTTTTCAAGCCGCGTCTTTTAATATGTGTGCCCAGCGGCATAACTGAGGTTGAAGAGCGCGCCGTTGTTGACGCGGGAATGCAGGCGGGCGCGCGCCGCGTCTACCTTATCGAGGAACCTGTCGCGGCGGCAATCGGCGCGGGCATCGACATTTCGCAGCCCGACGGCCACATGATTGTTGACATCGGCGGCGGCACAACCGATGTTGCTGTTATTTCGCTCAGCGGCATTGTCGAGAGCGTCTCAATAAAAATCGCGGGCGACCTCTTCGACGAGTCCATCATTAAATATATACGCAGAAAGCACAATGTACTTGTCGGCGAGCGTACTGCTGAGGAACTGAAAATCAGCATCGGCTGCGTTTTCCCGCGCGACGAGGAAAAAATCGCTGAGGTCAAGGGCCGCGACCTGATGACAGGCCTCCCACGCGTTTTCAACGTCTCGTCCTCCGAGATGATTGAGGCCTTTGAGGAAGTTTCGACCCGTATAGTCGAGGCGATTCACTCCGTACTTGAGCGCACTCCGCCCGAGCTTGTTGCCGACATCTCGACAAACGGCATAGTTATGACCGGCGGCGGCAGCCTTGTCTGGGGATTTGACAAGCTTATTCAGCAGAAGACCGGAATCGACACCTACATCGCCGACGACGCTATAAGCTGCGTCGCCTACGGCACCGGCAAAAGCCTTGAGTGGCTCAGTGACCTTCAGGACGGCACTATAAACCTGTCGCGCCGCAAGCAAATGGGCTGATAAACTGAATAAAAACAGCTTCTTCCCCATAGTTTTACAGGGGAAGAGGCTGTTTTGTCACTTTATTCGGTTGCATTTGGCGTGTCTATGGTTATTTTCCACGATTTTGTGTGACTTTCAAAAATATCGCTTCCCTTTTTCTTCAATATGGTATATAATCACTGTGTAGTATAGTCTTTATTGTGTTGCAATGTGTGACTATCGGTAAAACTGTCTCTTTTTCCTACAAACCATCTGTATGGGGGTGCATTTATGCCCGTCAGTGGAGTATCCGCCGAAAACGCGGTGGTCCGCGTCAACATGCTTGGCGGCTTCGAGCTTCATATCGGGGACTCCTCCCTTGTTGAAGAACTGAACCGTTCCAAAAACATGTGGAACCTGCTATCGTATATCATTGTCCACCGTGACCGCAACATTCCGCAGTCCGAATTTATCGACATACTCTGGCCTGACGAGGACTGCGAAAATCCGGTCGGCGCACTTAAAACGCTGCTCTACCGCACGCGTTCTGTTTTGATGCCGTTTTCGGACGGGGACAGTCAGTTAATTCTCTCCCAGCGCGGCTCATACTCGTGGAACCACGAAATTTCCTGCTCGCTCGACGCTGAAGAATTTCAGGAAATATGCTCGCAGGTAAACGATAAAAAGCTTGAGCCGGACGAAAAACTTGAGCTGTACCGCAAGGCCTTCCGTCTCTACCGCGGCGACTTTTTGCCGCGCTTTTCCGACCAGCTTTGGGTTGTTCCGATTTCCGCACGCTACCACTCGATGTATGTCTCGATGGTAGTCGATTTCGCCGGGCTTCTCGCCGAAATGGAGCTGTTTTCCGAAATGGCTGACGTGACAAGCACCGCAATCGCTATCGACCCGTATGACGAACACCTCTACTCGCTGCTAATCCGCGCGCTGCTCGCGCAGGGCAAGGACACCGCCGCGCTGAACCAGTATGAAAACGCAACCGACACCCTGTACCGCAACCTTGGCGTACGCCCGTCGGCCGAGCTTCGCGACCTGTACAACGAAATTATGAAGGTGCAGAACGCGCTCGAAACCGACCTCGGCGCAATTCAGGACAGTTTGCGCGAAACCCTTGCGAATACCGGCGCGTTCGTTTGCGAGTACGGATTTTTCAAAGAGATTTACCGCCTCGAGGCAAGGCGCGCCGAGCGTGCCGGAACCTGCATACATATCGCGCTGATTACCGTCTCGACCCCCAGTGGCGGCATCCCCGCGCTGAAGCTTCTGAACAAGACGATGGACCAACTGCTCGAAGTTTTGATTCAAAACCTGCGGCGCGGCGACATCATCTCGAAGTACAGCGGCGCGCAATATGTTCTAATGCTCCCGACAGCGAACTACGAGGACGGCACAATGGTTCTCGACCGCATAGTCGATTCGTTCTACCGCCAGTACCGCCGCAGCTTCCTCAAGCTCAATTGCAAGCTGCGCCAACTTGATTTGTTCCACTAAATTTTACATGAAAAAAAATCTCAACTGCTCGCGAATCCTCTCGATTCTGATAATTGCGGTAACTGCGCTGCTGCTGATCTACATGTCAATATCGCGGCAGGTAGCGCCGCCGGAGCCGTCCGAAATTCCGGTTCTGTCCTCTTCCCCTCCGCCAAAGCCCTCGCCGAGCCCGTCACCTTCGCCTGAAGTGTCCGAGGAACCGACGCCGGAGCCAACTCCGGACGAGACAGCAAGCTGGCCGACAGACAAGGTTTTCATAACCGCGAGCCGCAAGGCATATTCCGACGGAGAGCTTAGGCTCGTAATTCCGAAAATGGCTGTTGACGGCGACGTTTGGAACGGCACGGACGAGGCTCAGCTGAAAAAAGGCGCGTGCCTGTACGATTACGCACAGCTTCCCGGAACCGGTGCAAACCGCAACGTCTCAATCGCCGGACACCGTGACGGCTACCACGTCACCGGGCGGCTGAAGGACGGAATTTTCTACTCTGTCCACGAGCTTGCCGACGGCGACTACCTCTACCTCTCCGACGCGGAGAATATTTACCGTTACGAATATTACGACACCCGGATTGTCGAAAACGATGACTGGAGCGTAATATATTTGCAGGGGTTCAACTGCTTGACGCTGACCTCCTGCGACCCCATCGGCACCTCTGAAAAACGTATTATCATTCGTGCGGAGCTTGACAAAACATTTGAATTCAGCGACGATTTCGAATATTTGTCCTCTGCGGCAGATCTCTCCCCCGACGGCGAATAAAAATCTTTTCAAATCCGCCGGCTTACATCGAGGGGACTCATCCTAAAGGAGGATGTTTATGAAAAACAAACAATTGATGAAGTTCGTATCACTTGCGCTCGGCGTTGTCACAAGCGTTTCACTGCTTGCCTCCGCCGCGCCTTCGCCCTCCCCGTCAGCAATGCCGGAAAAAGCTCCGGCGCGCAGCGGAATTACCGTCTACTCCGACACGAAGGGTAAAATCGACGCGTCGAACCTCGGCGAGGGCTACCTCACCATTGCGTACACCGGTGGGAAAAACGTCCGCATAAAGCTGCAAATCACCAAGACCGGTGGCACCGCCTACACCTACGACCTGAACAACGCGGGCACCGTCGAAACCTTCCCGATTACCGAGGGCGACGGTGAGTACACTATCCGCATCCTTGAAAATACCACAGGAACCAAGTACGCTCAAGCATTCTCGAAAAAAGTTGCCGTCGCCCTGCGCGACCCGTTTGTCCCGTTCCTCTACCCGAACCAGTATGTCAACTGGACAGAGGACTCTGCCACTGCGAAAAAGGCCGCCGAGCTCTGCAAGGACAAGGAGAGCGGCATGGATAAACTCCTAGCGGTCTACGAATTTGTTATCAAGAACTTCACCTACGATTACGAGCTTGCCAAAACCGTAAAATCCGGCTATCTCCCCGTTGTTGACACCGTCCTCGAAAAGAAAAAGGGTATCTGCTTCGACTATTCCGCCGTTATGAGCGCCATGCTCCGTTCGCAGGGTGTACCCTGCAAGCTCGTTATAGGCTACGCCGGAACGCAGTACCACGCCTGGGTCAACGTCTATATCGAAAACGAGGGCTGGATTGAAAAGGCTATCTACTTCGACGGCAAAAACTGGTCGCTAATGGATCCAACCTACGCCTCCGGCTCGAACTCCAACCCCGACGTGATGAAAAACATCGGCGCGGGCAAGGATTACAGCGCAAAATACGCGTACTAATTTTTTCCCAACTTTTCAAATTCGCTGCTAAAATTAAGGCATACGCCGAAAGGGAAGGTTTTTATGAGCGCTGCCATTTCGCGAAAGCTCGCGGCGGACGAGGTTTCCGCATTTTGCTACCAGATTGCCCTCATGCTGTCCGCCGGTATCGGCCCCTCCGAAAGTGTCTCCCTGCTTGCCGCCGACGCGTCATCCCCCGCCGAAAAGGAGATTTTGGGTTCTCTTTCCGAAGTCCTCGAAACAGGCGCGCCGCTGAGCGATGCGCTTGAAAACATCGGCTGCTTTCCGTCGCACCTTGTTCGCATGGTTTCCGCTGGCGAACGCGCTGGCAGGCTTGACCAGACGCTCTCCTCACTTTCCGACTACTACCGCCGTGAGGCCGATTTCTCCGCCGGCGTGCGCCGCGCCGTAATCTATCCGTCCGTCATGGCAGCGATGGTTGTGGC